>ENA-OQDD01000083-OQDD01000083.1-human-gut-metagenome-genome-assembly--contig:-NODE-83-length-36372-cov-3.178783_pt1 | contig 36372 bp, 31 predicted proteins | sample MGYA00242507_ERZ504598 | MGnify/ENA primary metagenome ERZ504598 (study PRJEB26092, sample SAMD00036318) | human gut metagenome | host: Homo sapiens | study: EMG produced TPA metagenomics assembly of...
CCTTCGCACACGACGAGAAGCACAGTCCGCAGAACACCGCCATCACTATATAGGATAAACCTCTTTCATAGATTGCTTTTTTAGTTTCGTTATTACATGTCCAGTTCGTTGAAGCGTACCACCCAATCATTGATAATGATGCTAGTATTAATCCACTTCATGCTCTCGTCCAAAAAGAAAGTCATATTGTATTCGTCCTGGCGATCCAGATACTCCTGATTGGTCATCTCATGTCCTTCTGCTTCAGTAAGCAGCAAGTATTTCACTAATGGTATGGAAAGTACAGGCTCCCCTGTTTCCTTGTTGGTTATGGTGAGGCGGGGATTATTTTCAACCACCAGACGCCCTACGGTAATCTGTGCAATAGCTACGCTGATATTGCTGTCCTCTGCATCTCCATCGGCACGTATTCCCATATCCGTGCCACCCTGCATACGGTAATAGGGATAATATGTTAATGTTTCGTCCTCCAGCAGCTTATTATCATAGTTCATCAAACCGTTGTCGTCTGTAATCGTAAATTCAAATTTATCTACCTCCACAGTCACTCCGTCCATTTGCTGGAGAATGATGCGTATGGTGTTGGTGTTCTTCACCAGTGGCACAGTCACTACCTGCGAGCTTGCTGCCCGCGAGAAAGATTGCTTGGTCACTTCACCGTGCCACAACGCAGAAAGTTTACTGTTCACAACAGCCGTTCCATCAGCCGCACGACTGTACAGACGATCCATCCTGCATTGCAGTTCATCTAGCGAGGATTCCCCTGCCGTAACCAAAGGCACTGAGAATGAAGCCTCATCATTCAGTCCCGCCCAAGTGACAAGATGATAGTCACCCGGTTCCAAATCCACTTTCATGGTATATCCTTCTTCTCCCAGCACATCGCCTTCTTCTGTCTTCTGATATACCAACTTGCCGTTATCGTCAAAAGCATAAAGTGTCACAGTCCCCACCTCGCGCGAGAAAGCATCGGCATACTTCATGTTATAATCATACTTGAATTTCACTCTGTACTCTACAGAGCAATCTACCTCTTCTTCACCGAGTATGCTGTCGCACGACACAACGGCACTTCCCAATGTCATGGCCATCATCAGGCTGAAGGAGAATTGTCGGGCGAATGTATTTACTGTTTTCATGCTTTTGGTCATTTTATAATGTTAGAATATAGAAAGGTATAAAGGGGAGGGAGATGAATCCTCCCCTGTCTGTCATAGTGTTTGTTAGAACTCAATGTTATTGAAACGTACAATCCAAGGAATAATCTTAGCATTCAATTGCAAATAGAAATTATTATCACTCTCTTCACCGCTAGGATCTATTGTTATTGTTGCACCACCGATATTCTCGAATCCAGTAACTTTCAGTACATAGATATTATTTCTCATGATTGCCTTATCCATATACTGATCTCCTTTATTGTGGCAAATTTCAGATGAATAATAATAGCAATGTCCATTTTCATAAGTATCATAAGATGCATCTGCACCATTATCAGCTTTTACAGCATCAATAGATGTATAAAATTTATTATTGCATTTATAAATGGTACCAACAGGCTCACCCGTTTCATCGCCAATCTGACCACGGAAAATAATACCAGTCACTAAAGCTGGTACTTGCTTTTCTTTTTTCACAATATTTTCTAAACAATAAGCCAAACGATGACCTACCTGTTCATTATCGTTAATATTAGCAGTGGGAAGATCTTGGAAATAAACTTGGCTATCATCGCTGGCCTCATCAACTTTATCCGCATTTTACATTTTTTCAATGCGTTATAGAAATATGATCCAAAAACTTGGTCGTAATCTGTTACATTATTCTTATTCTTTGAATTAGGATCAACCATATAGGCCATATTGTCTACACCTAACAAGCCTAAAGTCCTGAAGTTTTCCCAGCTCGCATCCGTCAAATGTCTTGCCGTATACACAGAATTTGAAAGATTCACCAACGCGTATTTATCCAGTTTCACTGTCCAGTCAAGCTCACCATCAGTAGATGTAGTATAATATTCAAATTTGGGGAACGGCTCAAGAAGAGTAAAAATATGTTCACCTGTCTGACCATAAGTTTTTTCTGTCTTTATAAAAGCTCTTCTATCAGTTCCATCTGTTCCCTCATGTATCCAAACATCAGAATTATCATTATCCAAATTCTTTGCCTTATGCAAACCTGTCAAACGAACGGCTTTATTATCGGGATATATATAGTAACCACTTGTAGTTTCCGCAATGGCATAATCAGTAGTTTGTACTGTAAGAGGATATAAGTTATTTGGTTTAGCAATTACATAATTTATCTTTGAAACAACACGTTCCACCTCTACCTCTTTTATTGTTGGATCTTCATAGTTGTTGGATAAAACGTCTACCTTTATCTCTTTTTTGTTCACCATCATAAATTGACCGGCAGCAGCTATTGTTATATCACCAGTTGTTGTATAAGAACTTTCTGCAATTTGTTCATACTTAGACTTATCAGTCGATTGTTGGCTGTTGGCAATAGCTTCTATTGACTCAGTCGGATTTAACACAACAAGCACTTTATACCATCCAGAATTTGCCAATGTAAAGAAAGGATTATAAATGGTCTCTCCACTAGCCGTAGTTTCATTCAATTGTGCCTTTGTTAAATAACCACCGAATTCTTCTTTAGTAAGATTTCCATTTTCATCTAGTCTATTTAAAATTATAACGGCATCTGTTACAGTTGATTCACCTTCGATACCTGGATCCGTTACACCGCTTTCTTCATTATCAGCTGCGCGTGATGAGTTTGATGTAGAACTTATCACTAATGAAAGGTTACCCTTCACTTTCTCTGGTTGATTCACATTGTTTTTCACAATGTCCTCATTCGTACATGCTACCATGCAGCATATGCCAACATTCCTAATAATAATCCCTTAATCTTCATAATCCTAAGTTTTTAAATTATAAACTATTTTTGTAATTTCCATTCTTGTTTGTCAACACAGCAAAGGTAAGTGGTTAATCGTATAAACCTTAATCGGTATTTTCGACAAAATAGATTGGTATCTTTGACAAAATGACTTTATATCGTCTTTTACAGGGCATTTCCATCATACGTGAATAAAATACCCTACACGTTGAAAGAATCACCTCTTACATTTTTCCATTAAAAAAGAAGAGAAAAAAAACAAGGATAACATGTACTTTTTTTTCACTACATCAAACAGATCGGACAGTGTGGCATTTCAGCAAAATATCCCTCCATAAAAGCCGCCCTCATCAACATATGCGGAAGCCAAATCTAAAGTGGGAATCACCCGTAAAAACATAAAAATGTAGTGAGCAAGTGTTTCTCTCATCAAGAAGTACACATTCCTTCACATACGTACATATCCATAGACCTATACAATTATATAGGCTTATGCGTACGTATATAAATACTACATGTTCAAAGACAAGGGTATTTCTTAAAAAGATCAAGTCGTTTTCAAAAAAGACGGCGAGCTTTTTTAAAAAGATGGCGAGCTTTTTAAAAAACGTCTTGATCTTTTTTGCCACTGCCGGAACTTCGACTTCCGACATATTCCATAAAGCCCCCAACCGACAGATTATGTAAAATTCAACTTAAAAACACTGTGAGGACACTAATGCGCTGAACTTTAATTCAAAATCCGGGAATAGACTCCACTACCCCGGATTTTACCTTGCGCTTTTCGCAAAGAACAAGTTTCTTCTAACATCTTTTATTGTACTGTTTGTCTATATGTCTTATTTTACAAAGATTGCTTCATCCTTACGTTTATTGGTCACTTCTTCCAAATTGGCTCCGGCTTCGACGGAATCCTTGGCCTGTGCCTGTTTGAAATAATTCTCAGCAGAGTCGAGGTCCCCTTGCAACAGTTTCAGTACGCCTCTGTTGTTCAGCGTCGCACTCGCCTGTGCATCGGCCTTGTCCAAATAACGTACCGCCTGTTGCAAGTCACCCCGTTGGAGTTCGATAGCGGCAGCGTTTATATTCGCTGTTGGGTCATCAGGAAACATGCGCACTGCCACATCGAACACTTCGTTAAACTCGTCACTCCCCTTTTCGTATGTTTGGGCAACCAGAAACATTTCCTGCAAGCTCAACTGCTGGGGACGGAGCTTTATAATCTGTTTTGCCTCTTCCACATCAAATCCGCGAACTACATAACGTACAGTGTAATCAGAGTGACGCAAAGCCGGATAACAATCCTGTAGTAATGCGGCATATACCTTTCCACCATCCAAGGCCTTAATGCGTTCCTCCTTCACGTCAAAATCGCTCTCATTCTTATCTATTATGGACAAAATCTCTTCTTTCAGCGGTAAATCATTCTTAGCCACATACGCACGCAGTCCGGCCCAGTCCTCGGTACAGAATTCACCTTGAACAAATCCGCTTTAAAGCCATACTCATTCATTACATAACTCTTCAATGCCTCAGCACGCCCCTGAGCCAAACGCGCATTGGCCGCATATCTGCCCTCAGGAGAAGCATAACCCACAATAGCTATTTCAGTAATGGTAGTATTGACATCATTTTTCACTACATCCACCGTATGTTTGATAGCAGCCAGTTCGGATGGATTACGACGATAATCAGGATAAATATTCATCTGATTTACCGGAAAATCCAAATAAGCACGTCCTTCCTCGGCACGATTCTTCACAGCTCGACAGCAGGAGAAACGAATGCCACGACAGGTTTTACCACATAGCGTTCCAAATTGGCACGAGTTATAAAGGCACTGTTTTCTTCTTTCTGACAATCGGCACAGCCACGTATAGCAGCCTGCAGTTCCAGTTCTGCACCATTCATCCATTTCTCGTATGGAATACGGCTGAATAATTTACAGTCTGTTCCGTTCCATTCTTACGACGAAGAATGTATATGCATCCGACGGAATACTGCGTTCACGCTGTTGCACGATGGAACGGATACGCCCATATACCCAAATAGCAGGCAAAATCCTGTTATAACTGTTATCCTGTGTCTTCAAAACCGGAGTCAGAGTTGCCACACAGTTGGAAGAAAGCTCCATTGCAGCCGGCAACGTGATATCCATTCCTATCATCACCTGTCCATTATCACTAATCAGGATTGACTGATTGCTGACTTGTACCTGACCACCTGATAATGTCTGTGCACCTACCGGAATAGCCGGTATCAATAATATAAGAAGTATATAACATATAAGTTCATAATCCGTAATTTTTAGAATATATAAATAAGATTCAGAGCAGCCTTAGTAGGACCCCAATAATTCTTGTTGGATTTCTCCAACATATCTCCACATTCTTCACACTCATATTTCTTATAACGCACATAAGCATAACCCAAACCGATGGTGGCGCCCAGATTCCAATGGCGTCCCAGCACAAACTGATAACCGTAACTGACACCGCCGCCATAAAAATGTCCCTTATAACGGAAGTCTTTCAAATCATCGAAAGGAGAAAACGGCAAATCAATACCGGTAGTATTGTATGCTCCTCCCATTAAATGGAAACCGAAAAAATGACCATTGAACTTATCACAAAGCCAATAACGCAACTCGGGCTGTACCATCACCAGTTTCAACATTTTATTATCGCTGTATTTCCAAGGATTATAATAAAACGGAATATCCACTGTAAGCTTCTTGCTCAACCCTACTTCCACTCCTAAGTTTGGTATGGCGACGGCATCTATCGCCACATTAGTCTTAACAGCCACCTGTCCATACATAAATAAGGAAGAAGCCAGCAGACACACCCATGAAAATAAAAATCTTCGTATTACCATATTCAATTCTCTCTAGCTAAGTTATTTTTTACATCACAAAGGTAGAGGCTATTCTTTTAACAGGATATTGGCAAATTAATCTTTATTAAGAGGTGGTTTCGGCAAAATACAGAATGAACAAAAAACAATCTTAGTTCCTATTTCCGTCAAAAACAGAACATCCATTCAATGAGAAACATTTCAACTATCAAATGGAACACCAACGGAGTTTCTCCATCCATAAATGAAAATCCTTTCATCATGATAAAAACGCCCCCTTATATAGCCAAACAACTCCTTCTTTCCAACATAGCAGGTATTTTCATCAAAAAGAGGGTGTTTTCATCAAAAAAGCTTGAAAATAATTTGGATACATGAAAAGAATACCTACTTTTGTATCGGATGATAATGGGTCAATCATTCACATAATCAAAAAAACAATAAAAAATTATAGTTCTATGAAGGCAATGCATTTAATAATTGCCATGCTCGTCATGATGAGTTTGGCATCCTGCTCTGCAGATGGTAATGACCCCGTTGAAAACTCAGTTTCAACGTATCTCCTGGAAAAAACGTATGGAGCCAGAAGCGTTACATACGAGGAAACAATTCTGACAAGTTAAAATTAAGTGAGTTACCGGCTATCAGCCTTTCTGAAGCCGACCATATTCTATCTGTCCTACGAAAACATACTGATGCTCAAGAAGAACTTGATATTCAAACTGCCACCAAAGGAGAACAAACATGGCTTAGAATTGTAATGAAGCAAACAATAGATCATAAATATGCTTTCACTATCCAGTTAAATATGAACTGTTACAATGACGGAAGCCTCTACTATGGCGGATATCAGGCGGAATGTTCTTCTTCTTTGATTAAATGGTATCTTAAAGGTTTCAGCCTGGCTACCGATAATGCCACAAAAAATTATAAATTCGAATCCCAAAGCTATATTTATATGAAAGTAATAGATAATGGAATCAAATATATGCAGATTCCTGTCACTATAAATGGCAACTATAATCCCCGAAACCATGATGCTGCATTTTCCTACAATTTATGATATATAATACAATAATCACTTTATAATATATACCATCATTCCCCCCTTGTTTCTAGCTTGGTATACATACCTTAATAAAATAGCAAGAGACAAGGGGTGTATTTCATTCAAATACAATCGTCTAATAATCAAGACAAGACAAAACTGTGTGAACGGAATACCTACTATCCTTCTTTTCACCGAACCTGTTGATACTAAAAACAGAATATATTCCTATGACTTTTAGTTGGTTATGAAAATATAGTTTGCTATATTTGTAGGAATTCCTAAAATAGATTAAGGAATAATATCAAGCAGATTGTACGTGACCAATCTGATTACAGGGGAATAAAAGTGAAACAATTTATTATGATGAAATCTTTAATAATCACCTTATTATGTAGTTTTTGTCTATCAACTACTAATGCGCAAAGTTATTTCCGCCAGTGTGGTATCCAACTACTTACCAGACAAAACGGATTGAGCAACAATACATTGACTGGAATTTATCAGGATAAAGCCGGCTTTTTATGGTTAGGAACCGATGTTGGACTGAGCCGCTATGACGGAATACATTTTCATAATTACAATTTGATTGATAAAGAGCCACGTGCCTTAGCTCATTTATATGAAACATCAAACAATCTGCTATGGTCCCATATCGCCAATTTAAACCAAATAGCATGTTTTGACAAGATGCGTGGAATCTATATGCCACTTATCTCACCTACTCCTGAGGTATTGCAAGATATACAGGATATATGTGTACTGCAAGACAAATTATATGCCTTGACCTCCAATGCCATAGTAGAGTTAAATATGGAGAAAAATGCAGATGAAATAAGACTGACTGCCCAACCGCTTATAGATATAAAAACAAAAGTCCTAGGACTTTATAATAACGAAGATATTTTATGCGCACTGACAGCAGAGAATCAAATCTTGCTTTATAACGTTTCCGATAAAAGTAGCGAGCATATAAATGGAACCGATCTAGGTATTGTGAAAGCCGACAACATTGAAAAAATACATATATATAATGATAATGTGTGGATTTGTGACCAAACCGAAGGAATCATCTGTTATAATACAAACACTAAAACATCACGCACACTGAATGATAACAGCCAGTCATCCTTCATTCAAAAAGATATACGCGATATTATCCAAATAGATAAGACCACATTCATTATAGCCACATGGAGTTCACTGTCAGCCATAAGATTTGAAACGGACAACTACCTCCAGTCGCCATTCCACATTGTAGATCTGACCCAACATGATTCTTACTATGCCCCCATCCTCAAAAACAGAATTACCGACATTCATTTTGACAAGTCCAACAATGTGCTTTGGGTAGGAACTTTCGGCAGAGGATTGCTGAAACTGAATCTCAAAGGAAACGATATCAACCGTATCCCGTTGAACGATGAAATAAGATATGTGAATAGTATAGCACAAGATGCCGACGGATACATCTGGCTGGTCACCGAAAAAGATGGCATATATAAAAGTATAGAAAATAAGATCTTCCCCAATCTGCGCTTTTCCTTATGGGAGAAAAGTAACAAGAATAATCATTATTGCCTGCACAAAGATCGAAATGGAGGACTATGGTTCGGCGATAACAAAGAAAACATTCTTTGGGTAAATCCTACTACCGGTGAAACGGTGATTCACCAACTAAACCCCGAAACAGCAGACTCTGCTGTAACTGCTTCTATCTTGAAACTATATCTAAACTCACAAAACCATTTATGGATTGCCACCGAAAAAGGAATAATGGTCTATAACCATCAGACACACGAATGCATAGCAGCACAACCTTATACGAAAGAATTCAAAAAAATAACCGCTATATGTGAAGATGGAGATGGAACCATGTGGCTAGGTACTGAAAAAGGAATACACCGTGCCAGCGTAAAGGAAAACAAATAAAATTCACCGGTGGTTATGAAAAGGCAAGAAACCTGACACCCGGAAAAGTATTGGCACTTTATCTGAACAACTATAACCAATTGCTTATCTCATACACTGATAAAATTATCCAAATAGACGGAAAAGAGAAAACCATATCCTCTATCATGATCTTACAAAAAGACTTGCCTAACGGACACATAAGCTGTATGATAGATGATAAGAACGGAAATACCTGGCTGGGAAGCAATGCTGGTTTTATCACATTGAATAACAAGAACAATGCATCATATACCTACGCATTACCGGAAAGTTATTACGATGTATGTCGGCTGAATGACGGGAAATTGCTATGGGCGAACTCTACAGGATTACTCTATTTTGAACCGCGCACTTTAAAAGAAAGTTCAAGTAACTGCCAATTCCATATCTCCGATATAGATATTAATTACAATAAAGTAGAAATAGGAGAAAAAATAAACGGACAAGTCATTCTGGACAAACCTGCGTACCTGATAGAACATTTATCTTTAGACTACAATAACAACAACCTGATTCTCTATTTAAGTGATCTGAAATACGGAACCTCGCCCAACACAGTGAAATATCGCCTGTTACCCACAGAAGAAAATGGAATACGAATTATGACGATCATATAAAACTCAGCAATATCCCTCCTGGGAAATATGTACTGGAAATACGCTCGTCTTATCCGTTGGAAGAAAATAAACAAATAACCCGGTTATCTATCAATGTAAATAGATATTGGGCTGCAACCGGATGGGCCATCGCCGCATACATCCTGGCTATTATCATTATTTCTTTGCTTACATGGATGTATTTTAACCGGAAATTACAGAAACGGCAAGTTTACAAGGCCAAAGAAGTGAAACTGAAAGAAAAGCTGGAAGAAGAAACGGAAATAAGAAAAGAAGAAGAGAAAAACCATCAATTGCGTGACCAAATCAGATATATGCTGGCACAGGAATTACGCACCCCGTTATCACTCATCACCGCTCCGTTAAAAGAAATGATTACTAATACGGCCTTCCCGGAATCATTCCTGCAAAAAGCAAAAATGGCCTATCGGAATTCAATCAGCCTGCAAGACATTTGTAACCAGCTATTGAATATTCATCAGCAAGAAAGTTACAGTCCTAAATTGAATGTGGCCCCTTATCCTGCCAGCGTGATAGCCGACACTGTAGTCCGTGCATCTCACGAACTACTGAACGTCAGTCCCATTAACCTGCATTATGACAAAGACAACAAAATAAATACGGAAATATGGATTGACCGGAAAAAGATAATCTTTATTCTAAGCAATATATTATCCAATGCCTACCGGCATATCTCGTATTCCGGTTCCATCCACTTTACTGTAAACACCAGTACTATCAACGGAAAAGATTTCTGCCTTTTTACTATAGAGGATGACGGGAAAGAAATGATAGAAGAGTCCTCTGTTATCTTCCTTGGATCGGATAATTACAACCCTCCAAGCAACCGGCTACATCCCGAATTAGGCATTGAAATTATGAAAACGACAGTACTCGCCCACCACGGTGATATCCAGATCACTCAAGAAAAAACAAAGGAACCCGAGTTGTTCTTTATATCCCTCTAGGTAAACAACATTTGAACAATGATGAAAACGTATGTTTCATCGAACCCGAAACAATAATGGAAGATTCAGATAAAGCAATGATTACTGCAGAGGATAAAAGACAACAGGAAATAGCAAACAGTATAACCGCCAAACCTATTGACAACCCCGAAACCAAATACAAACTACTGGTTGTTGAGGACCATGCAGATATCCGCCTCTATCTGAGAGTATTATTTTCTGCCACCTATAATATTATTATGGCGGAAAATGGGGAAGAAGGAGTAAGAATGGCACGTAAAGAAATACCGGATCTTGTAATAACGGATGTCATGATGCCTGTCATGAACGGTTTTGAATGTTGCCGTATCCTGAAAGAAGATCTAAAAACTTGCCATATCCCTATTATTCTGCTGACAGCTTTGACAGATGATGAAAATATAGTGAAAGGAATAGAATTAGGAGCTGATGACTATATTCTGAAGCCGTTCAATCCGGAGATTCTCCGCACTAAAGTAAAACGTTTAATAAAAAGCCGGACTGAACTGAAACGGATTTATACCAAACTACTAATGCCTTCCATCACCGTCAACGGCTCGCAAGAAGAGAATACGGAAACAATCATCATAGAAGACCCGTTCATCACACAAATTCTGAATATTGTAAATGAGAACCTGCAAAACCCGGAATTCAATGTGAAAAAACTGGCCGAAATGCTGAACATGAGTCAACCTACCCTTTACAGAAAAGTAAAACAACTCACTAATTTCACTATCATAGAATTAGTAAGAGGAGTCCGGTTAAAACGTTCTGCCGAATTACTGAGAAGCCGCAAATACAATGTTCAGGAGGTAGCCGAAATGGTTGGTTATAATGACATCCCCACCTTCAGAAAGCATTTTGTCGATTTCTATGGCACCACTCCCTCTACATTTAATAGTAAAGAAGATACGGAAGATAAAAATAATCGTTAACAGCCAAATATTTTTTGAATTAAAAATCGTACCTTTGCAGCCAAATATATAGGTATAGTATGCAAGACATTAGAAACATTGCGATCATCGCCCACGTAGACCACGGAAAAACGACTTTGGTGGACAAGATGATGCTGGCGGGACATTTGTTCCGCAACGACCAGACAAATGGTGAACTGGTATTGGATAATAATGACTTGGAACGCGAAAGAGGGATAACTATCCTTTCAAAGAACGTTTCAATTAACTACAAAGGAACAAAAATCAATATTATTGATACTCCGGGACACGCCGACTTCGGTGGCGAAGTAGAACGTGTACTCAATATGGCTGATGGATGTATCTTATTGGTAGACGCATTCGAAGGCCCGATGCCGCAGACACGCTTCGTATTGCAAAAGGCATTACAGATCGGTTTGAAACCTGTAGTTGTAGTGAACAAGGTGGATAAACCCAACTGCCGTCCGGAAGAAGTATACGAAATGGTATTCGACTTGATGTTCAGCCTGAATGCTACAGAAGATCAGTTGGATTTCCCCGTTATCTATGGTTCTGCCAAAAATAATTGGATGAGTACTGATTGGAAGACCCCGACAGAAAACCTGGTTCCGTTGTTGGACGCTATTATTGAGCATATTCCGGCACCGAAGCAGTTGGAGGGAACTCCTCAAATGTTAATCACCTCTTTAGACTATTCAGCATATACAGGTCGTATTGCTGTAGGACGTGTACATCGTGGTACGCTGAAAGAAGGTATGAATATTACACTAGCAAAGCGTGATGGTAGTCTGATAAAGTCTAAAATCAAAGAGCTACATACTTTTGAAGGCTTAGGACGTAAAAAGACAAATGCCGTTTCATCGGGAGACATCTGTGCTGTAGTAGGTGTAGAAGGCTTCGAAATTGGTGATACTATCTGCGATTTCGAAAATCCGGAACCATTGCCCCCATCGCCATTGACGAACCGACCATGAGTATGTTATTCACTATCAACGATTCTCCTTTCTTCGGCAAAGAAGGTAAGTTTGTGACTTCACGCCACATCCAAGACCGCTTGACCAAAGAATTGGATAAGAACCTGGCATTGCGTGTACGCAAAAGCGAACTGGAGGACGGTAAATGGATTGTTTCAGGACGTGGTGTGCTTCATCTTTCTGTCCTGATTGAAACCATGCGCCGCGAAGGATACGAATTACAAGTGGGCCAGCCTCAGGTTATCTTCAAAGAAATAGACGGAGTAAAATGCGAACCTATCGAAGAATTAACGATCAGCGTACCCGAAGAATATTCCAGTAAAATGATCGATATGGTAACCCGCCGTAAAGGTGATTTAGTTTCTATGGAAACACAGGGTGACCGTGTAAACATTGAGTTTGATATGCCTTCGCGCGGTATTATCGGTCTTCGTACCAATGTACTGACAGCATCGGCCGGAGAAGCGATCATGGCTCACCGTTTTAAATGCTACCAACCATACAAGGGCGAGATAGAACGTCGCAGCAACGGTTCTATGATTGCTATGGAAAGCGGAACAGCTTTTGCATACGCTATTGACAAATTACAGGATCGTGGCAAATTTTTCATTTATCCGCAAGACGAAGTATATGCCGGCCAAGTAGTAGGTGAACATGTTCATGAAAACGACTTGGTTATCAATGTAACTAAATCGAAGAAGCTTACCAATATGCGCGCATCAGGTTCTGATGACAAGGCACGCATCATTCCTCCGGTAGTATTTTCGTTGGAAGAAGCATTGGAATACATTAAGGAAGATGAATATGTAGAAGTTACTCCAAAGAGTATGCGTATGCGTAAAGTGATTCTTGACGAAACAGAACGTAAGAGAGCTAACAAAAGCTAATCAATCTACCTTTAATATAAAAAATCCCGGAGACCATATTATCTTCGGATTTTATATTTAATCTACAAACTTTACTTTACTAACTTCTCTAGGTTTAGCAGCCGGCATTTCATCGGGATAACCGAAAGCAATCGCATAAAGCAACTCATACCCTTCACTGAATCCCAACTGTTTCATATATTCGGCAGCTGCAGGTGATTTCATGAAACGCACAGGCCCTCCCAAACAGCAGGAACCTATTCCCATTGACCAAGCAGACAAAATCATATTCTCACCCAACAGACCACAATCTATCTGTGACATATCATATGCAGGATCGTTAGCAATAAACACTACTGTAGGAGCATTATTGAACATATTCTGAAATCCCGGACGTTCTGCCGCTTTGGGATTTTCTTTTTTGAAAATTTTCAGTCAAACCATTGATAAATTCCGGATTATCTACTACACGAACCTCCCATGACTGTTTATTCATTCCATTAGGTGCATTGATTCCACATTCCACTATAGTCTGCATTTTTTCACGTTCCACAGCCTTGGGCTTATACTTCCGTATACTACGGCGGCTCATAATAGTTTCTATTACAGGGTCTACCTGACTCACGGAAACACTATCCGTAACAACTTCCTTCTGTTGAGAACCTTGCGATGTACAGCTGCATAATACGAACATACCTGCACCAACTAACATTAATCTAAATAATTTCATTTGCTATCATATTTGGTTTGCAACAAATCTAGGCATTTTCAAGCATAAAAAAAGTGGTTCCCGATAGGAACCACTTTTTATATGTTAAATCTGTAAAATTCAGAATTACAATTTCGGACCGGCAGCAACCAATTTCTTACCTGCTTCGTTACCAGTGAACTTAGCGAAGTTCTTGATGAAACGACCAGCCAAGTCTTTTGCTTTTTCATCCCACTGAGCAGCGTCAGCGTAAGTGTCACGAGGATCAAGGATCTTCGGATCAACACCCGGCAATTCTGTAGGAACAACGAAATCGAAGTAAGGAATAACCTTAGTAGGAGCCTTATCAATAGAGCCATCCAAAATAGCATCGATGATACCACGAGTATCGCGGATAGAGATACGTTTACCAGTACCGTTCCAACCAGTGTTAACCAAATATGCTTTAGCACCAGTCTTTTCCATCTTCTTAACCAATTCTTCAGCATACTTAGTAGGATGCAATGACAAGAAAGCAGCACCGAAGCAAGCAGAGAATGTCGGAGTCGGTTCAGTAATACCACGTTCTGTACCAGCCAATTTAGCTGTAAATCCAGACAAGAAGTAATACTGAGCTTGTTCAGGGTTCAAGATAGATACCGGAGGCAATACACCGAATGCATCAGCTGACAAGAAAATAACTTGTTGAGCGTGAGGACCTTTAGAGATAGGTTTAACGATGTTTTCGATATGATAGATAGGATAAGAAACACGAGTGTTTTCTGTTACGCTCTTATCAGCGAAATCAATCTTACCGTTAGCATCAACTGTTACGTTTTCCAGCAAAGCGTCACGTTTGATAGCAGCGTAGATATCGGGTTCACTTTCCTTATCCAAGTTGATAACTTTAGCATAGCAACCACCTTCGTAGTTGAATACACCTTCGTCATCCCATCCGTGTTCGTCGTCACCGATCAACTTACGTTTCGGGTCAGTAGACAAAGTAGTCTTACCTGTACCAGACAAACCGAAGAAGATAGCCGAACTAGTTCCTTCCATATTTGTATTAGCAGAGCAGTGCATGGAAGCGATACCACGAAGCGGGTTCATGTAGTTCATGATAGAGAACATACCTTTCTTCATTTCACCACCGTACCAAGTGTTCAGGATAACTTGTTCTTTAGTCTTCAAGTTGAAAACAGTAGCTGTTTCAGAGTTCAAGCCCAGTTCTTTATAGTTATCAACTTTTGCTTTAGATGCATTGAAACATACAAAATCAGGTTCTCCGTAAGCTTCCAGTTCTTCAGCAGTCGGGCGGATGAACATGTTAGTTACGAAATGAGCCTGCCAAGCTACTTCCATGATGAAACGTACTTTCATACGAGTTGCAGCATTAGCACCGCAGAATGTATCAACAACGAACAAACGCTTGCCGCTCAATTGTTTTACAGCTTTAGACTTCAAGTCAGCCCAAGCTTCTTCAGTACAAGGTTTGTTATCGTTTTTATATTCGTCAGAAGTCCACCATACTGAATTTTCAGAAGCTTCATTCTTAACGAAGAATTTATCTTTAGGAGAACGACCTGTGTAAACACCAGTCATTACGTTTACAGCACCCAGTTCAGTAACCTGTCCTTTTTCGAAACCTTCCAATCCCGGTTTAGTTTCTTCAGCGAAAAGCACATCATAAGAAGGATTGTGGAGAACTTCCTTCACGTCGGTAATACCGTACTTGCTTAAATCTAAATTTGCCATTTTTTAATGATTTAATTTGGTTATTGTATAATGTTATTTTTACTCTTTATTTTCTGAAAGAAGATGTTTTTCAACACCCCCTTGTCTAAGGCGCTACAAAATTAGTGCTTTATTTTAAAAAAAAGAAGTTATTAGAGAAAAATTTCCGTAATAATCAAATATTTATATTTGTGTAACAAAAATGCAATTCGTACTTTACAAATCTAGAAATTATTTGTTTCTTTGCAGGTCAAAGTCAACAATATAACAAAAGCATAGATATGAAAATCATCAATCTCAGTGAAGGCAATTCTCTCCTAAACCAATATGTAGCGGAATTGCGCGATGTACATATTCAAAATGATCGTATGCGTTTCCGCAGAAATATTGAAAGAATAGGAGAAATCATGGCATACGAGATGAGTAAAGCACTAACCTATTCCGTAAAGCAAGTACAGACACCCTTGGGAACTGCCACGGCCAGCACACACGATGACAAAATAGTGATCGCAACGGTATTCCGTGCCGGACTGCCGCTGCACACCGGTTTTCTGAACATGTTCGACCATGCCGACAACGCTTTCGTTTCCGCATTCCGTTTTTACAAAGATGATGAACACCGTATTGTAGATGTACACATTGAATACATCGCCGCTCCTTCATTGAATGACAGAACCTTGCTTCTCGTTGATCCCATGCTTGCCACCGGTGAAAGCATGAACTTGCCTGGAAAGCGTTCCTTACCAAAGGCAAACCAGCTAAATTGCAGATGGCCTGTGTCATTGCCAGCCAACAAGGGGTAGCGCATATGGCAGAACTTTTTCCCGGCGATGATGTCACATTATGGTGTGCCGCCATAGACCTGTCTTGGACGAGCACAAATACATTGTTCCGGGGTTAGGGGATGCCGGTGATTTATCATTCGGCGAGAAACTCTAAAGCTCAAACTATAAGGACAGTTTCAGGTGTGTTCTCTTACACACTAAAATTCTAAATTAAATGGTTAGTAACCGGCAATTATTCACTGCCTATTACTAACCATTTAATTTTTAGAACAACTCTGTAGATCCGGTTCCTACAGGGAAAATGAAAATATTATTTCACTTCCCAAATATCATTTGTCATCAGTAATTCCTGGAAATTATGATATTTTTTCTTTGCGGCCACTTCTTCAATCTGTGCATTAACGGCGTCATCATAAGTAGGCGCTTCCACATCACGGATCACCCCTAATGCAACCGGAAAATCCGGTCCTTCCATCAATGCCAGTTTCAACTGCAAAGTATTATCCATACAATGAGCATCGTGCACTAAAATGTCTTTTTCCGTCACACCATTCTCGCCAATCTTTACCACTTTCAGCCCGAAACCTTCCTGCATCAGCCCGTATTCTTTATCTACCCCAAACAACATCGGTTTACCGTGTTCCAAATAAATGGCATTCTTTGAACGACCTTCTTTCGTATATACTGATTCGTGTGTTCCATCATTAAAAATGACGCAGTTCTGAAGAATTTCACATACAGCCGCACCTTTATGATTGGCAGCAGCTTTCAGAATCTCCACTGTACCAGGACCATCCGTAGCTACCGCACGGGCAAAGAAACGCCCACGCGCACCAAAACATAATTCAGCCGGATGAAACGGATCTTCCACAGTGCCGTAAGGAGATGATTTGCTAACAAATCCACGGGGAGAGGTCGGAGAATACTGTCCTTTGGTCAAACCATATATACGGTTGTTCAACAAAATCATATTCAAGTCGATATTACGACGAACGGCGTGTATAAAATGATTTCCACCAATAGCCAGCCCATCACCATCCCCTGAAATCTGCCAGACAGTAATCTTCGGATTAGCCACCTTGCAGCCTGTAGAAATAGCAGCCGCACGACCGTGCACAGTCTGCATGGCATATGTATTCATGTAATAAGGCAGACGGCTGGAACATCCGATACCCGAAATAACGGCAGTATCATGAGGAGCCACTCCCAATTCAGCCATCGCTTTGTGCAGCGAAGCCAAGAAAAAATGGTCACCGCAACCCGGACACCAGCGAGGTTGTCCCTTTTTGAAATCTTTTGCTGTATATTCGTTCATAGTCTTTACTTTCTTTACGGTTATTATTTATTTAAAATCTCAGTGAAAGCATCAACTAACTCGCTGACTACGAACGGCTGGCCTTTTACCTCATTAAACTGATAAGGAACAAATCCGTCCACTTTCATACGGAGATATCCGGCAAACTGACCAAGATTCTGCTCAGCCACGACTACCTTCTTATATTTCTTCAGCACTTCTGCCGTATTGTGAGGCAGCGGGTTCAAATGAACAAAATGTGCCAAAGCAACCTTCTTGCCCGCATGGTTCATTTCCTCCATTGCTGAATATAAATGACCGTAAGTTCCACCGAAACCTACTATCAGCAAATCTGCATCCTCTACGCAGCCTTGCACCTTAACATCAGGCACTGGAATTTTAGCAACCTTCTCGGCACGCAAACGGCACATCAAATTATGGTTTTCAGGCTCGGTAGAAATAGCACCTGTATCACTGTCTTTTTCCAAGCCTCCCAAAATATGCATATAACCTTCCTGTCCCGGCAATGCCCAATAACGGACACCTGTTTCGGCGTTACGCTTGTAAGGAGTATAATTATCCTTCATTTCCGGAGTAACATAGGGTGGGTTAATAGCCGGATAGTTCGCCAGATCAGGCAACTTCCATGCACCGGAACCATTTGCTACAAAACCATCAGTCAGCAACACCACCGGGGTCATGTGTTCCAAGGCAATCTTACAAGCATCATAAGCAGCATCAAACAATGAGTTGGAGAAGCTGCGGCAATGACCGGCATAGGAGATTCACCGTTACGGCCAAACAAAGCCTGCAATAAATCTGTTTGCTCAGACTTAGTAGGCAAACCAGTAGAAGGACCGCCGCGCTGTACATTAATAACCACCAATGGTAATTCTGTAATAACAGCCAGATTCATAGCCTCTGATTTCAGACAAACACCCGGTCCCGAAGTAGAAGTAGCTGCCAACGCACCTGCAAACGAGGCACCGATAGCCGTAGCGCAACCTGAAATTTCATCTTCACATTGAACCGTAGTCACTCCCAATGATTTATGTTTAGAAAGTTCATGCAAGATATCTGTTGCCGGAGTAATGGGATAAGATCCCAGGAACAAACGCAGACCTGCTTTCTCGGCAGCAGCAATTAAGCCATAAGCCGTAGCCTTGTTTCCGCTGATATCCATGTACTTTCCAGGTACTTTAGACTTAGTTTCCACCTTATAAGTATGATCCACAGACGCATGCGTATTGTGCCCATAATCATATCCGGCGTGTATCACTTTAATATTCGCTTCAGCTATTTGCGGCTTCTTTGCAAATTCTCGCGCAAGAAATTTTCAGCAACCGCCAGGTCACGATTAAACAACCAGCAGACCAATCCCAAAGCAAACATATTACGACATTTCAACATTGACTTGTTGTCCATGCCTGTATCTGCCAGACAATCTTTCACCATCTGCGAAATAGGAGCAGCAATTACATCCTGCTTAATACCCATTTCTTCAATCGGATTGTCTGTTTTGAAAGCCGCCTTGTCCAGATCTGATTTCTGAAAACAATCTGTATCAATAATGATACAAGCTGTGGACTTCGCAAATTTGTATTGTGTTTTCAATGCAGCGGCATTCATTGCGACCAGCACGTCGCATTTGTCACCAGGGGTAAAAACTTTACCCGCACCGATATGCACCTGGAAACCTGACACACCGGTCAACGAACCTTGCGGGGCACGTATATCCGCCGGGTAATCGGGGAATGTACTGATATCATTTCCCACTGTAGCCGAAATATTAGAAAAGATATTTCCGGCCAGCTGCATACCATCGCCTGAGTCGCCTGAGAAACGGACCACCACTTGGTCCAACTCCTTGACTATCATTTCATCTGCCATAACTTATTATTTAGGGTTACAAAATTTCACTGTTTGCAAAGTTCGGAAAGTTCTGTCAAAGGACAAAATATTCCGCTATCAAACTACGTTTGAATATCAAAATGTACAAAATTAAAGGTTTATTTGTTTCCAAGCTAAGAAAAAGCAGAGATAATTACCTGTTTAAAAGCATAAATTCCTATCATTATGACAGCATCAAAAACGATTCATTTTTACAATTTATTATTTTTATCCATGTTTTATGAACAACATGAAAGTTTATAGCAGAATAACAACATTATTAGATTATAAAAAACAGACAAAAAACAACAAAACAACAAAGAAAGGATTATTTTCTTCCCACTTAAGACATTTTTCAATCTTTCATATTGCCATTTTAACAAAAAGAAGTACCTTTGTACCATAAAGGGGCCTTGTAGTTCAACGGATAGAATAGAAGTTTCCTAAACTTTAGATAGGGGTTCGATTCCCCTCGGGGCTACAAAGAGCAGTAAACAATTGTTATACAACCGTTTACTGCTCTTATTTTACTGGATAGCTTTCAAATCTGCTTATTTAATCACCCCAAGTTCTTTGCCCACTTTAATAAATGCAGCAATTGCCTTATCCAAATGTGCCTTTTCATGCCCGGCAGACAACTGGACACGGATACGTGCCTGTCCTTTCGGAACAACCGGATAATAGAAACCGGTTACATATATGCCCTCTTTCTGCATCTTGGCGGCAAAATCCTGAGACAGTTTCGCATCATAAAGCATCACAGCACAAATCGCGCTCTGAGTTGGTTTGATGTCAAAACCGGCAGCCAGCATCCTGTCACGGAAATAATTCACATTATCCATCAGCTTAGTATGCAAAGCATCACTTTCTTTCAATATCTTAAACATTTCCAGACTAGCACCGATAATGGCAGGAGCTACAGAATTAGAGAATAAATAAGGACGGGAACGCTGGCGCAACATATCAATAATTTCTTTCTTACCGGTGGTAAATCCTCCCATTGCCCCACCAAATGCTTTACCTAATGTACCAGTAAAGATATCCACACGCCCGTATGCATTAAACTGTTCTGCCACGCCATGCCCTGTAGGACCTACTACACCGGCCGAATGAGATTCATCCACCATAACCAACGCGTCATACTTTTCCGCCAGTTCACAAATCTTATCCAATGGAGCCACATTACCATCCATCGAGAATACACCATCTGTAGCAATAATACGATGACGCTGTGCCTGCGCTTCCTGCAAACAACGTTCCAGGTCAGCCATATCAGCATTGGCATAACGATAGCGTTTTGCCTTACACAAGCGTACACCATCTATAATAGATGCATGATTCAACGCATCTGAAATAATAGCGTCTTCTTCTGTAAACAGCGGTTCGAACAAACCACCGTTAGCATCAAAACAAGCTGCATAAAGTATAGTATCTTCTGTTTTAAAATAATCAGAAATGGCAGCTTCCAGCTGTTTGTGCAAATCCTGAGTTCCACAGATAAAGCGTACGGAAGACATACCGAAGCCATGTGTGTCCATCGCCTCTTTGGCAGCATTGATCAAGCGTTGATTATCTGACAAACCTAAATAATTGTTGGCACAAAAGTTCAACACATCTTCTCCGTCATTCACCTTGATGTCCGCACGCTGAGGTGTGGTAATTATACGTTCATTTTTATACAATCCGGCTGCCTTAATATCAGCCAGTTCCTTCGCAAGGAACTCCTTCATTTTACCATACATAGCTTTGTTTTTTTATTAAGTATATAGTTTAAGTTTAAAAATCAGTCTGACTTGACAAAGTTCTTATTTTTTTTGATATCCGATTAAATTATAGAGAAAATTTTGATAAAATATGCAGTTTTCTATCTATCTTTGCTTCCAAAAGAAAACTTAAAGCAAATAGCAAACTATGAAAAATGTATTAATTATCGGCTCCACCGGTCAGATCGGTTCGGAACTAACCATGAAATTGAGAAGTATTTACAATGGTAATATCGTAGCCGGATATATTCCCGGTGCTGAGCCTAAAGGGGAATTAAAAGAATCAGGCCCTTCTGCATCGTAGATATCACCAACGAACAACAAATTGCCGAAACTGTATCAAAGTACAACATCGACACCATTTACAACCTGGCAGCCTTACTATCGGCTGTAGCAGAAGCCAAACCTCAACTAGCATGGAAAATAGGCATGGGAGGCCTGTTCAACGTATTGGAAGTAGCACGCGAAATGGGTTGCGCCGTATTTACCCCAAGTTCTATCGGTGTCTTCGGCAACAACACCCCTAAAGACAAGACCCCGCAAGACACTATCCGTAATCCGCGTACCATGTATGGCGTTACAAAAGTATCAGGAGAATTACTGAGCGATTATTACCATATCCGTTTTGGCGTAGATACCGCTCCGTTCGTTTCCCCGGATTAATTTCGTATGTCACACCTCCGGGTGGCGGGACCACTGATTATGCTGTAGACATCTATTATTCGGCTGTAAAAGGTGAAAAATTTGAATGTCCTATTGCAGCCGGTACATTCATGGATATGATGTATATGCCTGACGGTTTACGTGCAGCCATTGAAATCATGGAAGCGAATCCCGACAAACTAATTCATCGCAATTCGTTCAACATTGCTTCAATGAGTTTTGATCCGGAAATTATTTATAACAATATAAAGAAGTATATGCCCGACTTCCATATGGAGTACAAAGTAGATCCGCTACGTCAAGCTATCGCCGAATCATGGCCGAACTCACTGGACGACACTTGTGCCCGTGAGGAATGGGGATGGAAACCGGAATATGATCTAGACAGCATGACACAGGATATGCTTGCCAAACTAAAAATACGATTCAATAAATAAACCACTAATATTGAATAAATAAAATAGCCTTCTCTATTCTATATGGAAAAGATAGAGAAGGCTATTTTTATACATTTCTTGCACTTATATAAAATTTTGATCGTATCTTCGTGCAAATTAACATACTGATTAAAAACATACTATGAATACAAGAGCTATTACCCAGAACAAGAAGTCGTTACATTCGGAGAAGTAATGCTAAGGCTGACCGCCCCCAAATTCCAGCGCTTTTCCCAAACAAACGAGTTTATTGCTACTTATGGAGGAAGTGAAGCGAATGTAGCCATATCACTGGTCAACTTCGGCATCCCCACAGAATTCGTTACCAGACTTCCCGAGAATGCAATGGCACAAGCCTGCGTAAACTCACTCCAAGCTTACGGATTAGGTACAGACGGCATTATTTATGGTGGGAAACGCATGGGATTATACTTCTGGAAAGCGGTGCAGCATTTCGTAACTCCAATGTAGTATATGACCGTGAAGGCTCTTCCTTTGCCACTTTACGTCCCGGCATGATAGACTGGGAAAAGATTCTTTCCGATGCAGGCTGGTTCCACTGGTCGGGTATAGCAGCGTCCCTGTCACAGGAAGGAGCAGATGCCTGCCTGGAAGCACTGCAAACAGCAGACCGCCTGGGATTAACAATCTCATGCGACTTAAATTTCCGCAAAAAATTATGGAATTACGGTAAATCCGCATCAGAGGTAATGCTCCCCCTTGTTCAATATAGTGATGTCATTTTTGGTGCAGAACCCGAATACAAAGAAATTTTCGGCATTCCCCCGGTAGGTTTTAAAGCTGTAGACACCTCATATCCATTAGATTTGTCCGGTTTCAAAGTATTCGGTCAAAAAGTATCAGAACAAGCTCCCCGATGCCAGAAAATGTTTCTGGAGTTGCGTAATACCATCACTTCCAATCACAATCTGCTGGCAGCCATACTTTATTCTAAAGGAACATTAAGGCATACCGGCATTTACGATATTGTCCATGAAGTAGACCGTGTGGGTGCAGGAGATGCATTTGTAGGCGGCATGATTTATGGTTTGCTGACCTACCCCGACAATGACCAAAAAACATTGGAATTCGCCCTTGCCGCATCTGCATTGAAAAATACCATATATGGAGATTTCAATCAAGTAACAGTAGAAGAAGTGGAAGAGTTAATGCAAGGAAACACTTCAGGAAGAGTAGTCAGATAACTATTTTCACGATTATAGCCAAACAGAATTGATCTGCAAGATACAGCGTAAAAAAGCAAGTTAACTTCATGGGACAAGCAAGTTAAGTTGAAATGCCAAGTAAGCTAAGTTACTTACCCAATGTACTTAAGTTAATTTTTGAAGCCACAGAAGATTCATCTACCCTTTTTCCACAAACCAATTCCAATCGACCATTATAAAAAGAGGAGGATGCTCATGAATGAGCATCCTCCTCTTTTTATTTATTTCTTAAAAGAAACCTTCTTATGCCTTTGTTTCTTCCGGCATCTTGTTACCCATAGTCAGGTAAGCGATAGGAGCAGCAATGAAGATAGAAGACAATGTACCGATCACAACGCCCAAAATCATTGCAAAGGCGAAGCTGCGGATACTGTCACCACCCAGCACGAAGATACACAACAATACGATCAATGTACTTAATGAAGTATTGATGGTACGAGCCAAAGTAGTATTCAATGAATCATTAAACAACTGCATACGGTTACGTTTCGGATACAGACCGAAGAACTCACGGATACGGTCAAAGATAACCACCTTGTCATTGATAGAATAACCGATAGCGGTCAAAATAGCGCCAATAAAAGTCTGGTCAATTTCCAATGAGAACGGAACCCATCCATAACATAACGAGTATGCACCGATGATCAAAATAGTATCGACAGCCAATGCAACAGTCGCACCCACACTATAAGCTACATTGCGGAAACGCAGCAAGATATACAAACCGATAGCCACCAATGCAAACAATACAGACCAGACAGCCGAAGTCTTGATATCATCAGCGATACTAGGACCTACTTTCTGAGAACTGATGATAGAACCACCGACACGATTATCACGGTCAATAAAGATTTCCAATGTAGTACCTTCGCCCAGCAAGTTACCATCTTTCAAAGACTGATACAAGAACTCTTCAATTTCAGAGTCGATAGTAGGAGAATCTTCATTAATACGGTAATTGGTTGTAATACGGATTGTCTTCTTGTCTGTACCCAAAGCAATAGCCTGTACATTATCTTCTGTGATTTTCTTCTTCAACAGGTCACGCACTGTTTCAGGTTCAACCTGCTGTTCAAACTGAACTACGAAGTTACGTCCACCGGTAAAGTCAATACTCTGCGCCAAACCACGGATAAAGAATGAAATGATACAGATAACGATAATCGCTCCGAATACCGTGAATGAACGTTTCATCATTCCCATAAAGTTGTAATTCACGTTCTGCATCAGATTCTTGGAGATCCCTGTAGTGAATGTCAAGTTCAACCACTTGTCTTTATTCATGAAGTGCTCATAAACAATACGGGTCAAGAATACTGCTGTAAAGAATGAGCAGAGGATACCGATAATCAACGTAGTGGCAAAACCACGAATCGGACCCGTACCGAAATAGAACAGAATGATACCAGTGATAATTGATGTCAAGTTTGAGTCAAAAATAGCAGAGAATGCGTTAGAATAACCGTCTGCTAAAGCAGCCTTAACAGTTTTACCGGCTCTCAATTCTTCTTTTGTACGTTCATAAATCAACACGTTAGCATCTACAGCCATACCCAATGACAACACCATACCGGCAATACCAGACATGGTCAGTGCAGCTTGGAACGAGGTAAGGATTCCTAATGTGAAGAAGAAGTTAACAACCAATGCGCAGTTGGCAACCATACCCGGAATCAATCCGTACATAGCGCACATATAGATCATCAACAGAATCAACGCAACAACAAATGAAATAATACCTTGATTGATAGATTCCTGACCCAATGACGGACCAACAATATCCTCCTGAACGATACGTGCAGGAGCAGGCATCTTACCAGACTTCAATACGTTAGCCAAGTCTTTTGTCACCTCCGGAGTAAAGTTACCGGTAATCTGAGAGTGTCCCCCCGTAATTTCACCGTTTACATTCGGAGCGCTGTATACGTAACCATCCAGTACGATAGCGATAGCCTTGCCTACATTGTTCTTTGTCAGAACAGCCCAGCGGCGTGCGCCGTCAGTGTTCATAGACATACTGACACAAGGCTTGTTGAACTGGTCATATTCATCTTTAGCATCAGTGATCACATCACCTTCCAACGGAGCACGTCCGTTACGTTCAGTAGACTTGATAGCATACAATTCAAAGATACGTCCCTGCTTGTCAAAGTCAGCAGCCTTTACACCCCATTTCAAACGAAGATCTTTCGGCAACATTTCTTTCACTTCTTTCATAGCAAGGTACTGGTTTACCTGAGCAGTATCTTTATAATCGGCATAACCTACCACCGACCCGTAACCATTCGGATTTAATTGAAGAACAGAAGCCAACGGATGTTCTTTCTTCATCTGCTCCATTGCGGCAGAGTTACTTGCCGTTTCGCCTTTCAATGCGGCTGCAAGACTGTCGGCAGCAGAAATTGCAGAAGCCTGTGCAACAGCAACAGTATCAGTAGCTACAGAATCAGCAGAAGCAGCACCACTTTCAACGGCAAGAATATCACGCAGTCTGTTATCTACAGAAGAAAGATAAGGAACTATTTCTTTTGCGTCGAAAGTTTCCCAGAATTCCAAGTTAGCAGATCCCTGCAACAGTTTTCTGACACGTTCCGGTTCTTTGATACCCGGCAGTTCCACCATGATACGGCCCATCTTTCCTTCCAACGCCTGAATGTTAGGCTGTGCCACACCAAAACGGTCAATACGTGTACGTAATACATTATAAGAGTTGTCGATAGCAGCCTTTACCTCTTCGCGCAATACTTTTTCAACTTCACTGTCGGAACTGCGGGTGGTTACTTTGTCTTTCAACTGCTGAGTAGCAAATAATTCAGCCAATTTGCCATTGGGAGCTTGTTTCTTATACTCTTTTACAAAAAGAGTGATAAAGTCATCCTGACTAGTGATAGATTGTTTTGATGCTTCTGCAACCGCTTTGTTAAAAGCTTCATCAGTCTTGTTGTCAGCCAAAGCCTTCACTACATCCGGTACAGAAACTTCAAGGATAACGTTCATACCACCTTTCAGGTCCAGACCCAGACCAATCTCCATCTCGCGACACTGTTTCAGCTATAACTACCCAAATAAACTTTTTCATTCTGCATAGAATCAAGGTAATGTGCTTCACCTTTCGGGTCTTGTGCCGCTTTGTCCATGTGATAGCGGGTCACAAAAGAGAAAGAAAGATAAAACACACATACAAGGGTGAGTAATACCGCAAAAACCTTTACAAATCCTTTGTTTTGCATGTTACTTTGAAATTTATTATTTTTACTTTTTGATTAATTCTTAGTTTATACAAGGTTGCAAATATAGTTTTTTTTCACATTCCCACGGTATCAAACACAAATATTTAGATTCCAAAAGAGAAAAAAGGCTGCAAAAGCATTTTTTGCAGCCTAAATTATTCTATCTCACAGTCTATTTTATTTCAAACCCCTGTTTTTAAGCAAGGGTTCCAAGCTGGGATCAGCCCCACGAAAACCTCTGTAAAGGGTCATAGGATCTTCCGTTCCACCTTTCTCTAGAATATTTTTACGGAAAGAGTCTGCGGTATTTTTATCGAACACTCCATGTTCTTTAAACGCTTCAAAAGCATCCGTGTCAAGAACTTCTGCCCATAGATAGCTGTAATACCCAGCAGCATATCCACCTATAATATGACTAAAATAAGTGGCGCGATACCGAGGAGCTATTTCAGGAATCAGCCCAGCTTGTCCATCGTTTCTTTTTCAAAAGCAACGACATTCAGATTGTCTGTATCAGTCAGGTTATGCAGTTCCATATCAAGCAAAGCGGCTGCCAATAATTCCGTAGTCATAAAACCTTGATTAAAAGTACCCTGATTTTGGATTTTCGTAATCAGCTCATCCGGAATCACTTCTCTTGTTTCATAATGCTTGGCATAGAGTTTCAGCACTTCAGGTTCTACAGCCCAATGTTCCATAATCTGTGAAGGAAGTTCTACAAAATCCTGCGCCACACTGGTACCGGACACTCCTTTGTAGTTACACTTGGTCAGCATACCGTGCAATGCATGTCCAAACTCATGAAACATGGTTTCCACCTCATCCAAAGTCAGTAAAGAAGGCATATTTCCTGCAGGTTTAGTAAAACTTGCCACATTATAAATTAAAGGACGTACTTCACCGGCCTGTTCACGAAAATTACTCATCCATGCGCCACCACGCTTACCTGCGCGTGGAAAGTAATCCGCATAGAACAATCCCAAAAATGAGCCATCGGCATCCTTTACTTCATACACTTTCACATCCGGCTCATATACGGGCACATCATTCAGTTCAGTCAATGTAATGCCATACAGCTTGTTGGCCACGGTATACAATCCGCTACGCACATCTTCCAAACTGAAATAGGGCTTGATTTCATCTTCATTCAAATCATACTTTTCCTGACGCAATTTTTCGGCATAATACACCAGTCCCATGCAGCCAGCTTCTCTCCCTTACCTTCCTTATCCATTATTTTCTGCAACTCGGCGGCCTCTTTCTTTGCATTTTCCAGTGAGTATCCCCACAGGTTGTTCAAGAAATCCATGACTGTCTGCGAATTCTTAGCCATGTTCTCATCCAGTACAAAATTGGAATAACAATCGAATCCTAATAATTTTGCCTGTTCCAAACGCAATGCCATGATCTTTCCCAATATCTCTTTATTGTCATTCGCATCATCATGATTCCCCCGGTTGATATAAGCTTCATAAATATTTTTTCTTAGCTCACGGTTTTCAGCATATTGCAAAAAAGGCAAGCGACTGGAGTTTTGCAAAGTGAATAGCCATTTCCCTTCTTTTCCAGCAGCTTTCGCTTCCTCTGCGGCCCCCGCTTTCACCCATTCGGGTAACCCGGCCAAATCAGCCTCATTCTCGATAACCAACTGATAAGCGTTATTCTCATTTAAGATATGATTGTCGAAAGCAATCCCCAAAGTCGACAATTCTTTATTGATCTCCCTCAAACGGGATTGTTTTCCGGCATCCAGTCCGGCACCCGAACGGACAAAAGCTTTATAATACTTGTCCAACAGCCGGTGTTGCTCAGTCGTAAGAGTTATCTTACCTTCCCGTTCCTGTTGATGCACATCAGCCACCCGTTTATACAAATCCTGATTCAAATAAATATTATCACTATGTTCTGAAAGTACAGGAGCCATCTTTTCATTCAAGGCCGTCAACGAATCATTTGTATCCGCTTCGGTCAATGCAAAAAACACCCCACTTACTCTCGCCAGAATCCCGCCACTTTTATCCAGCGCCACAATGGTATTTTCAAAAGTAGGTTCCTCGGGATTATCAACTATTGCCTTAATTTCCGCATTCTGCTCCTCTATTCCTTTCAAGAAAGCAGGTTCATAATGCTCCAGTCTGATCTTAGTAAAATCGGGAGCACCGTACTCGGTCTGGAATTCCGTAAAGAACGGATTCATTTCTGTTTTCTGTTCACATGCACACATTACACAACACGTCGCTAACGTAAATAATAGTCTTTTCATAATCTGTCAATTAAAGGTATGTAAAATCACTTCTCCGCCACATAACACCAAATGGGGTAATGATCCGAACTCTTTATCGTATTATCCACCGTACAACGGTAAGATTTTAAATTCTTGCTCAATAAAATATTGTCTATTCTGAAATAAAAATGATTTTGATTATAAGATATGCCAAAGCCGTTTCCCGACTCCACAAAAGCATCATTCAGACCTTCCCCTACCACCCTGTGAGTGTATGATATAGGAGAATCATTGAAGTCACCGCATACAATTATGCCTCCCCCTTTGTAACCGGCCACCAAACGAGCTATGGAATCAGCCTGAACGGCACGTATAGCCGATGCTTCCGCCAGTTTTCCGATCAGCAAACGAGACCCTTGCGATACCTTTTGCTTATCAGGATCCTTCATCATTTCGCGATAGACTTCTTTATCCTTCTCAGTCAGCTTATTGGATTCCAGATGATTATTAACAATCAGCAAGGTATCACCATTCACTTTGATTTTATAAGCGATGGAACCATTGTTAAGGCTGGCATATTTCACCGGATGTGCCGACAAAATAGGAAAACGGGAATAACAACCCAAACCGTTGGCCCCCGATATCTTATGATAATTTTTATAAGGATAATCTCTTAAAGCATAATCCACCTCTTTCTTGGTTAACCGTCCGCCTACAATATATTCCTGCAGGCAGATTATATCCGCATTGCTGTTTCTTAAATATTCCAGCACAGGGTTCGGATTATCCTTGGTGTTCGCACGGTTCTTTTCAAAGGCCATCGTATTGTAGGATAAGAATTTGATTGCCCCTTCCGGTACATCAGATACAAATACATTGACTGGGAAATAAGTACGGATAGCACCAATGGAACATACCAGGCCTAAAAATGAAAGCAACGCATATTTACGATAAATCACCAACCAGAAGACCAGAAACAAAAGATTAACAATCAAAAAGCGGGAAAAGCCAAACCGGCACATGACCATACCGGATGAGCCACAGGATCAATATAAGGGCTGTAAGCACATACCAGTAACAATACCACCATACACAAGTTTATGCCCAGTAGTATCCATCCCAAAAAACGACCAATATATTTCATATATCACTTTTTGCTCGCATCAAACAAGCTTTTCTTCTCTTCGGTAGTCAGACTGTTATAACCGGATTTCTTTAATTTATCCAATATACGGTCTATCTCCTCGCTTTGCTGTTTTTTACGGGCATTATAATCGTAATCTTTTGCCTTATCACCATAATGAACTTTCATCTTCGGTCTTTTCGATTGACGACGAAACGAAAGACCTTCCGAGAAGCAATCCAAGCATCGGTTTATCCATGACGTAGCATCATGTCCGCGGGACAATCCGGAAGCAAACCACCATCCGGCCAAAGCACCTCCTAAATGAGCGATATGGCCACCGGCATTGCCCGATGTCATAAACAGCAAATCGGTCACAACCATAAACAGAGCCACATACTTCAATCTAACAGTCCCAATAAACATAAAGTTTACTCTATATTCCGGTGCACGTACCGCAGTGGCCACAACGATAGCAAGTACGGAAGCTGATGCTCCCAACAAATAAGAATAATACAAAGAATCACTGAAATAAGGGAAAACATTGTAAGCGATCATATACAACAAACCGCCACAAATACCTCCCAACAGATAGAGCCCGCGGAAATGCTTTGCCGAGAAAAGAGACAGAAACATCTGCCCGAACCAATAAAGCCACAGCATATTAAACAGCAAATGCAAAATACCTGCGTGCATGAACATATAAGTCAGCAAAGACCAAGGCTGCTTGATAAACTGCAACGTCCAGGCCGGCAGTTCCAAATATTGAAGCACAAATGCTCCATTCCGGTTGAACAGCATCCATAAAATTCCCAATAAGGAAGTTACAATGAATACCCCTACATTAATATATATAAACTGGATATATATGTTCCCTTTGTTGAAACTATTTTTCAAATCAGTAATAAAACTGCCCATTGTTATTCTTTTTTCTCCAATACATTATCAATATAAAGCCAAAAATCATACCTCCCAAGTGTGCAAAGTGGGCAACGCATCGGTCGAAGCACCCAAGCCCAAAAATATCTCCAAAGCAGCATATCCCATCACAAAATATTTAGCCTTGACAGGAAATGGGATAGGGAATACAAACATCTGACTATTGGGGAACAGCATACCGAATGCCAACAAAATGCCATATATCGCTCCCGAAGCGCCAACTGTAGTCATCAGATTCAAGTACTCCGCCATCGGGATCACGGCAATCCCCGTATTCACACTGTCATACTGCGATAATTCAGTCACATATTGTATATATTGCACCAGCTCCTGCACCAGTCCCGCACCTATACCACATACCATATAATAGGATAAGAAACGTTTCGGTCCCCAGACCTGTTCAAGCGTACGGCCAAACATCCACAAAGCAAACATGTTAAAAAAGATATGCTGGAAACCGCCATGCATAAACATATAAGTAATCAACTGGGCAGGATTAAAATCAGATGCCATAAAAAGTGCAGTCCCAGCAGGTCGTTCAAGTCAATTCCATACTTCATGCTACCACGCCGCCAAAGAAACACAACACATTTATTATCAATAAATTCTTGGTTACTGTAGGTATACTGTTCATAAATATTCTTCGTCTTATAAAACATTGATTGCGCGCAAATTTACAATTTTATTCTGTTATATAACAGAAAACAAGAGTTCTCTTACGTTTTTTTGATTTTTGGAGCATCTTTTTTAGGCTATCTGTTTGATTTCTAATTTTGAAAGCATATATTTGTCACTGATTTTGGTAAAACTTTTGTGTTACATTTAATAATTAATCATTTTCGTTATGAATAAGGCAGATCTTATCAGCGCAGTCGCCGCTGAAGCCGGCTTGAGCAAAGTCGACGCAAAAAAAGCAGTTGAAGCTTTCGTTTCAACTGTAACAAAAGCCCTCCAAGAAGGGGACAAAGTATCATTAATCGGATTCGGAACATTCTCTGTTGCTGAAAGAAGTGCAAGAACAGGTATCAACCCATCCACAAAAGCAACGATTACTATTCCTGCTAAAAAAGTAACCAAGTTCAAACCAGGTGCTGAACTGGCAGACGCAATTAAATAATTGCTATTTTACATAAAAGGACTTAAGGAAAGGGGCGCCGGTACTAGCGCCCTTTCTTCTTCATTTTTCTATTTGAACCTATGAAACCTAAAATGACAACCTTATTTAAATTCCTGATCAGCGCTGCTGTATGCGCATATTCAACACAAGTTCTTCATGCGGAAGATACAAAACTACCTTATTGGAAAGATATTCAGACCGTAGCCGTCAACAAGGAATATCCACGCACAGCTTTCATGACTTACGACAACCGGAACCAGCACTGACCGGCGAGTATGAGAACAGCCCTTATTACAAACTACTAAACGGTACATGGAACTTTTATTATGCAGATGCATACAAAGATCTGCCTGCCAACATTGAGCAACCGGATGCCAACATAGCCTGGAAGGAGATTAAAGTACCCGGCAACTGGGAAGTACAGGGCTACGGAGTGGCCATCTACACCAATCATGGATACGAATTCAAACCCAGAAATCCACAACCGCCGCAGTTACCCGAAACCAATCCGGTCGGTGTGTATCAGCGTGATATCGAAATTCCCGCCGATTGGGATGGACGCGACATATTCCTCCGTTTGGAAGGAGCAAAATCCGGTGTATACGTGTATGTCAACGGACAGGAAGTGGGATACAGCGAAGACTCCAAGAATCCGGCAGAATTCTTAATCAACAACTACCTGAAACCCGGCAAAAACTCGCTGGTCATCAAAATATTCCGCTGGAGTACCGGTTCTTATCTGGAATGCCAGGACTTCTGGCGCATGAGCGGTATTGAACGTGATGTATTCCTGTTCTCACAGCCAAAACCCACATCAAAGATTTCAATGTGGTGTCTACACTGGACGACACTTATAAGAATGGTATCTTCAAACTGAATGTGGACGTAACCAACCATACAGCAGCCAACAAAGAGGTAACCGTAGCATACGAATTGCTGGATGCCGCAAAGAAAGTGGTTGCAGAAGGTAACACCCCCTGTCCTGTTACAGCAGACGGGCAGAAGAGCATCTCTTTTGAAGCCGCCCTCAGCAACGTCAAGACCTGGACATCAGAACACCCTAACCTGTATCGGTTACTGATATCTCTGAAAGACGGAGAAAAACAAGCGAAATCATTCCTTATACGGTAGGTTTCCGCCGTTTCGAGATCAAACCAACCGATCAGATAGCCGAAAACGGCAAACCATACGTTTGCTTGTTCGTCAACGGCCAACCCATCAAGCTGAAAGGTGTAAACATACACGAACATAATCCCGAAACAGGACATTATGTTCCCGAAGAGCTGATGCGCAAGGACTTCACCCTGATGAAACAGAACAACATCAACAGCGTGCGCCTCTGCCACTATCCGCAAGACCGCAAGTTCTATGAATTGTGTGATGAATATGGTATCTATGTATATGATGAAGCCAACATCGAAAGCCACGGTATGTATTATAACTTAAGCCGGGGCGGAACATTGGGCAACCATCCCGAATGGCTGAAGCCGCACATGGACCGTACCATTAATATGTACGAGCGTAACAAAAACCATCCCTCTGTAGCCATCTGGTCATTAGGAAACGAAGCCGGAAACGGTTATAATTTCTATCAGACCTATTTATGGCTGAAAGAACGCGAAGTAAAAGGCATGAACCGTCCTGTAAATTATGAACGCGCCCTTTGGGAATGGAACACAGATATGTATGTACCCCAATACCCCAGTGCCGCCTGGCTGGAAGAAATAGGCAAGAAAGGCAGCGACCGTCCCATCGCACCATCCGAATATTCACACGCTATGGGCAATTCCAATGGTAATCTGGCAGCACAATGGAGAGCAATCTACAAGTACCCGAACCTGCAAGGCGGTTACATTTGGGACTGGGTAGACCAAGGTATTCTGGAAACAGACGAAAATGGACGTACCTACTGGGCCTACGGAGGTGATTACGGGACCAATGCACCCAGCGACGGAAACTTCCTATGCAATGGAATCGTAGCTCCGGACCGCACTCCGCATCCGGCCATGACAGAAGTGAAATATGCACATCAGAATGTAGGTTTCGAAGCCATCGACCGGCTGCCGGCAAATTCCTGGTAAAAAACCGTTTCTACTTCACCAACTTGAAAAAGTATATGATCAGTTATACCGTAAAGGCAAACGGAAAAACAATCAAAGGCGGAAAAGTATCATTAGATATCGAACCGCAAGGTTCCAAAGAACTGAACATCAACCTCAACGGATTGAAACCCAAGGCCGGCACAGAATATTTTGTAGATTTTGTAGTTACCACCACAGAACCGGAGCCCTTGATTCCTGCAGGACACGATATTGCTTCCGAACAATTCCGCCTGCCCATAGAACCATTGGCTATGACCGGACATAAAGCAAGCGGCAAGACTACCGTCAGCACGGATGGTGACATCATCACCGTATTATCACCACGTATGCAGTTCGTTTTCAACAAGAAAAGCGGACTCGTGACTTCATACAAAGTAAACGGTACAGAATATTTCGCTGAAGGTTTTGGTATTCAGCCTAACTTCTGGCGCGCACCGACGGACAATGATTATGGTAACGGTGGCCCTAAGCGCGAGCAAATATGGAAACAGTCCAGCAAGAATTTCAATGTAGCAGATGTTACCACAACAACAGACGGCAACAAGACCGTATTAACAGTCAATTACCTACTGGCGGCAGGCAATCTGTACATCATGAAATATACCATCTATCCCGACGGTGTGGTTCATGCAGGCATCACCTTTACTTCTACCGATATGAAGGCTGCCGACACGGAAGTATCAGAAGCTACCTTAATGGCCACTTTCACACCGGGACAGGATGCTCAACGCCTTGCCTCTTCCAAACTGAACGTACCACGTATCGGTGTACGTTTCCATTTGCCATCCGATATGAACCAGGTAGAATACTTCGGACGCGGACCGGGTGAAAACTACATCGACCGTAATGCAAGCAGCTTCGTTGATCTCTACCGCACTACAGCCGACCAGATGTACACCAACAACTATGTCCGTCCACAAGAAAACGGACACCGCACCGACACCCGTTGGTAGAACTGACCCGCAAAGGCGGAAAAGGATTGTTAATACGTGCCGACAGCACTATCGGATTCAATGCCCTGCGCAACTCCGTAGAGGACTTTGACTCGGAAGAAGCTATCAGCCGTCCCCGTCAGTGGACTAACTTCACTCCCGAAGAAGTTGCTAACCATAATGAGGAAAAAGCTAAAAATGTAATACGCCGCATGACACATGTCAATGATATCACCCCACGTAATTTTGTGGAAGTATGTATTGATATGAAGCAACAAGGTGTAGCCGGTTATGACAGCTGGGGAGACCGCCCTCTGCCGGAACATACCCTACCCGCCAATAAGGAATATCATTGGGGATTCACATTGATGCCGGTAAAATAAAAACATAGCAAGCATTCCTTCCTTAATAAGAAGAGTATGTCAGAACTCCGATGGCACTATCATATAGATTGTCATCGGAGTTTCATTTCCCATCCTACATTTCAATTATAACCTGAAAACAAGATCAGTCTGATTTATATTTGCTAGCTTTGTACTCAAAAAATCGAACACATGGAACAACAAGGAGAAATCATACTCTACCAGCCGGATGAATCAGTGAGGATGGAAGTGCGCATTGAAGATGAAACAGTGTGGCTGACCCAGGCACAAATAGTAGAACTATTCCAATCCAGCAAAGCCAATATAAGCGAGCATCTAAAGAACATTTATAAATCAGAAGAACTAATCCAAAGTTCAACCGTTCGGAATTTCCGAACAGTTCGCCAAGAAGGCAACAGACAGATTACCCGTAACTTAGAATATTATAATTTAGATGTGATTATATCAGTAGGATACCGTGTAAATACGAAACGAGGAATCCAATTCCGCCAATGGGCTAATAGCCAGGCACATGACCGTTTTCTTATTATAGACCAATCCGACGTATATCACATCGGAGCCTCTTTGAAAGATTTGGGAAAGAAACTGTTTGCCTTCTCCAAATGGATATTCCGGCATCTATCCTCACAAAACTGCTATAAAGATGAGAGAAACAGAGTCCAATAATAAAGTCCTACTAGGCATGAGCGGAGGAACAGAC
>ENA-OQDD01000084-OQDD01000084.1-human-gut-metagenome-genome-assembly--contig:-NODE-84-length-36193-cov-2.386957_pt1 | contig 36193 bp, 44 predicted proteins | sample MGYA00242507_ERZ504598 | MGnify/ENA primary metagenome ERZ504598 (study PRJEB26092, sample SAMD00036318) | human gut metagenome | host: Homo sapiens | study: EMG produced TPA metagenomics assembly of...
TAAGAAAGCACATATAGGAGTGGCTTTGATATTGGATGGAGAAGATACGCTGGCCATAAATAATGCCGAAAAATATCCCATGATGAGCGTTTATAAGTTTCATCAGGCATTGGCTGTATGTGATTACCTGCAAAAACGGCATATTCCACTTTCCACTTCCCTATATCTTGATAAAAATATTTCAAACCGGATACATAACAGCCCTTTGCGTGATAAATATCCCCAAGGCAATTTAGAACTTCCGATTAGTGAACTTTTAGTTATACAATGCAGTCAAGTGACAATGTAGCCTGTGATATCTTATTCGATTATATAGGTGGTGTAAACGTGGTGGATGAATACATTCATTCATTGGGAATAAACGATGTTTCCATAACTGCTACCGAAGATGAGATGCATCAAGACATGGATGATTGTTACAAAAACTGGACAACACCAATGGAAGCAGCCAATCTATTGGAACTTTTTATGACTCAAGATTTCATGAGAAATGAATATACAGATTTTCTAAAGCATATTATGATAGAGTGTGGGACAGGCAAAGACAGACTGCCTGCTCCCCTTCCCGAAAGTGAAGTCAAGATAGGACATAAGACAGGAACTTCCGATAAGAATGACCGGGGAGAATACATTGGCATCAATGACATTGGCTTTGTAATTCTACCTGATGGAAGCCGATACGTAGTAGCTGTATTTGTTAAAGACTCAAAAGAAAATATGGAAACGAATGCTAAAATAATCTCTGATATTTCGGCTGCTGTTTACCGATATGCCGGGAATCGTTAAAATAGTGCTGTTTTGCAACTATCTATAAAGACAAGAATGTTATAAATATAATATTATGGATTATCACATCATTAAAATATCTAGAAATAAAAAGCAATATCTGGACTTATTATTGCTTGGGGATGAACAGGAAACAATGATAGACCGGTATCTGGAGCGTGGTGACTTGTTTGTATTGGAAGATAATGGGATAAAAGCCGTGGGCGTTGTAACAAAAGAAGGTCCGGAAATTTGTGAATTGAAGAATATAGCGGTTACCCCTATTGCCCAGCGACAAGGATATGGTAGAAAACTAATAAACCACCTGATAAACCATTATTCAAAAGAATATACTCAGATGATAGTGGGAACAGGAGACGTTCCCGGTGTTCTTGCATTTTATAAAAGTTGCGGCTTTGAATATTTCTCATTGTATAAAAGGTTTTTTCACGGAGAACTACGATCATCCCATTATTGACAATGGGGTTTTACTAAAAGATATGATTTATTTGAAACGTAAAATAGGTTTTTAAAAGAGTGGAAAAAGATCAAATACTGAAATATCTCCTAAATTTAAACATTGTTTTCTATCGTTTTTCAATGAAATAGGTGTATCTTTGCACTATGTTAAAAACTCGTATATCGGATTTGGTGTCGTAAACAATCTGTTCTCATAAATAGATTGTTTATTCGTGTATTCTCGGGATATTTTTCGAGAGCAATTTCATATTACTATAATTTTATTTTTAATTACACAGGGAGTATGGCTATGCTTTCAGTGTATGTTTAATATATTACGATAATGAATAATGACAACAATACAATTCTAGGATTCGATGTAAATTTGATTTGTGATTTTTTCTTAAATACGGAGCGACAAGGACCCGGAAGTCCCGAAGTAACTCTTAAAGCATTAAGCTTTATAGATAATCTTACCAACAAATCCCTTATTGCCGATCTCGGTTGTGGAACAGGGGGCCAGACAATGATCTTGGCACAACATGTACCGGGGAAGATTACAGGCATCGACTTTTTCCCGGGATTCATTGAACGTTTCAACAAGAATGCCGAGAAACTGAATCTCCAGAATAGGGTGAAAGGCATAGTCGGTTCGATGGATGACCTTTCTTTTGAAAAGGACTCTTTGGACTTGATCTGGTCGGAAGGAGCCATTTATAATATCGGCTTTGAACGAGGCTTGAAAGAGTGGCGCAACTATTTGAAACCGGGAGGATACCTTGCCGTTTCTGAAAGTGTCTGGTTTACCGATCAACGCCCGGCAGAAATTCATGATTTCTGGATGAGTGCTTATACGGAAATAGATACGGTTCCCAACAAAGTAGCCCAGATACAAAAAGCAGGATATATTCCGGTTGCGACATTCATTCTTCCGGAGAATTGCTGGATAGAACATTATTTTGCTCCTCAAGCTAAAGCCGAGGAAATATTCAGAAGAAAACATGCAGGAAGCAGAATCGTAGAAGAATTGATAACATCCAATCATCATGAGGCTGAGCTATATAGTAAGTATAAAGCATATTATGGCTATGCATTCTTTATCTGCAAAAAAGGATTCTCACTGAGAAGGTGAGCGAATGACGATACAAAGAAGTATAAAAAGTGATTAACTCGGTTTAATAGAATAAATGATTCAACTTACTTTTAGGGAGCTTTTTCAGTCTCCCTAAAAGTCTTTATTATAAACGAGAATATAAAGCAAAATACTTCCAAAACGGTGCAGCATCAATGATTGTTTCACCTCATCATTCAATAACAACGCTTTTACTTCTTCTTCATCCAGCAAATGCACTGTCAGATCTTCAGTTTCTTCCAAATGCTGGGTAGAGATTCGTTCTACCTCCGTAGCCAGATAACAATGAGTGATATTTGTCATGGTGCTGGCATTTGCTGAAATAGTCATAAGTTTTGTCCAATTTCCATTGCCATACCCTGTTTCTTCGTACAATTCGCGTTGGGCAGAAAGCAAAGGTTCTTCTCCGGTTTCACAAACTCCGGCGCAAATTTCATAACGTGTTTCTTTTATTCCGTGACGGTATTGGCGTACTAATACGAATTTACCCTCTTTGGTGATAGCAATTACATTTACCCAATCAGGATATTCCAAAATATAATATTCAGGAATTTCAACTCCTGTAGGTAGTTTAACCCGGTCACGGCGTGCGGTCAGCCAAGGGCGGCGGATAAGATATTCACTTTCAATAATCTCCCATTTTCTATCGTCTGTGCTCATATAATAAGTTTTTTGTTTTATATTCTACATTATAAAATTTATTCTTGCCAGTGGCTTAATTGATTATACCGGCAAAGGTACATTAATCCATTTGCATTAACTATAACACTCCCATTCTTTTTGAAGAAATTCAGGAATGAATTATGTAAATGATGAAAAGACTTTAGCTAACTTTGCAGACAATGATAAATTTTATTCAGACAGAATGGAAAATAGAATAAGTCCGGAGTCTTCTCTATGGAATCCTTGGCATGGCTGCCATAAGCTAAGTACAGGTTGCCGGCATTGTTATGTATATCGCGGAGATAGTAAACATGGGAAAGACAGTTCCATAATAACCAAAACCGGACAATTCAATCTGCCCGTGCGACGGAAAAAGGATAAGACTTACAAGATCCCTTCCGGCAATCTTGTCTATACTTGTTTTACCTCCGATTTTCTGATAGAAGAAGCCGATGAATGGCGTATAGAAGCATGGAAAATGATGCGGGAACGATACGATCTTCATTTCTTGTTTATAACTAAACGCATAGACCGGCTCGGCCAATGTCTGCCTCCGGATTGGGGGGACGGGTATGATAATGTTACCATTTGTTGCACCATGGAAAATCAAGACAGAGTGGATTACCGTCTTCCTCTTTATAAAGCAGCTCCTGTAAAGCATAAAATCATTATCTGTGAACCGTTGTTGTCCGCTATAAACTTCAAGGGAGAACTCGGTACATGGGTAGAACAGATTGTGGTAGGTGGAGAATCGGGCAAAGAAGCGCGTATATGTAATTATGACTGGGTATTGGACATTCGTCGGCAATGTATAGAAAATAATATAAGCTTTTGGTTTAAACAAACCGGATACAGATTACTAAAAGGAGAACGTGAATATAAAATAGCCCGTCAATTTCAACATACACAAGCTAGAAAAGCAGGAATAAACTATTCTGGGAAATCTAACGGCAATAATTATAGTGATTAAGAAAGTGTTTCATTTTGAAAGAGCCCCCTTTTCATTTTGGTAAGCTTTAGTCTTTGATGACACGCTTATGGCATTGTAGCTAAGCCGTTTGTTTTATTGGTATATTCTTTGCCTGTTATAAAAGGACTGATATTAAATATGCGGAAAATTGTTATATTGCCAATATGATAAAGTAACAAATGGAAGACAGAGAAGAAAGTGTACAGCATTTTTTAGATTTGATTAAACGTTCACGGCGTGGAAAGTTTAAAATCTATATCGGAATGATAGCCGGTGTAGGGAAAAGTTATCGTATGCTGCAAGAAGCTCACGAAATGTTGGAGAACGGTGTAGATGTACAGATAGGTTATATTGAAACGCACGGACGTGCAGGAACCGTTGCTATGTTGGAAGGATTGCCTGTTATCTCTCGGAAAAAGATATTTTACAAAGGTAAGGAAGTGGAAGAAATGGATCTTGATGCCATTCTTCAGTTACATCCCGAACTGGTTATAGTAGATGAATTGGCACATACCAACATCGAGGGCAGCCGGAATGAGAAACGTTGGCAAGATGTAATGGAATTGTTGGATGCCGGTATAAACGTAATTTCTGCAGTTAATATCCAGCATATAGAAAGTTTGAATGAAGACGTAAAAGGCATAGCAGGTATAGAGGTTAAGGAACGGATTCCGGACAAGGTGTTGCAGGATGCGGATGAAGTGGTAAATATAGACCTTACTGCCGAAGACTGATAAACCGGTTGAAAGCCGGGAAAATCTATCGCCCTGAAAAGATTCAATTGGCACTGAATAACTTTTTTAAGACAGAGAATATTCTTCAGTTACGTGAACTGGCACTAAAAGAAGTGGCCTTTCGAGTCGAGAAAAAAGTTGAAAATGAAATTGTTACAGGCGAAAAGGGTATCCGGCACGAGAAGTTTTTGGCATGTATCAGCAGTAATGAACGGACTCCCCGACATATCATCCGTAAAGCGGCACGGCTTGCTTCCCGGTACAATACGGTCTTTTTTGCCCTTTATGTACAAACGCCTGCCAAAGTACGGAACGTATTCCATTGGCAACACAGCGCATTTACTTAATCATTTTAAACTGGTTACCGAGTTGGGCGGTGAAGTTATCCAAGTTTCATCTTCCGATATTATGGGAGAAATAATTAAGACTTGTCGTCAACGTGGAATTACAACTGTCTGTATGGGGCATCCTGCTTTCAAAATGCCCGGTGCATTATTCAGTCTTTCCAAATATCGAAAATTTCTACACTCTTTAGCAGAAATGGACATAGATTTGATTATACTTGCATAAAAAATAAAAGTTATGAATATAAAGTCGAAACTAACCCTCGCCATAGGGATATTGGTGGCAATGATTGTACTGTTGGTTGTACTTTCTGTTGTGAATTTGCAAATACTGACTGCCACGGAACCTGACAGTCCGGCAGCAGGTCCCGGATTACAGCGGGCTTTATTGTGGATATATGTTGTTGGTGCCGCATGTATATGTATTGGTATTGGTATGTGGTTGCGTCTTCCCGCATCAATTGATAATCCTATTAAAGAGCTGACCAACGCTATACAGGAAATTGCAAACCATAATTATGAGAAACGTTTGGAATTGAACAGCAGTGAAGAATTTTCAGAAGTATCTAAAAATTTCAACCGCATGGCCAAACGTCTGGAAGATTATCATGCAAGTACTTATCCGATATGATGGCATCTAAAAAATATATGGAGACTATCATCAACAGTATCAACGAGCCTATTATCGGTTTAAATAATGATATGGAAATCCTGTTCATCAATGACGAAGCATTGAATGTGATCAACCTGAAGCGTGAAGAAGTTATTAAACATTCTGCACAGGATATTTCCCTGCGCAATGATTTGTTGCGCCGCCTGATTCGTTGAATTGGTGGAAATTCCTGGGGAACCAGTCAAAGACAAGGAAAAAGGAAAGAAAGAACCTCTGAAGATTTATGCGGACAATAAAGAGAGTTTTTCCAAGTAAAATACATGAGTATTTCCCAACCGGGGAAAGATGGGGTTACTATGGAAAAAAAAGGATATGTCATTATGTTGAAGAATATAACCGAATTTAAGGAACTGGATTCGGCCAAGACCACATTTATCTCTACAATCTCACATGAATTGAAGACTCCTATCTCGGCTATTATGATGAGTCTGCAATTATTAGAAGACCAGCGTATCGGAGCTTTAAATGAAGAACAGGAAGATTTGGCAAACAGTATCAAGGAAAATAGCGAACGGCTGCTTAATATCACCGGCGAATTGCTGAATATGACGCAGGTAGAATCAGGAAAACTACAGTTGAAGCCTAAGATAACCAAACCTATAGAGTTGATAGAATATGCAATAAAGGCAAACCGTGTGCAAGCCGAGAAGTTCAACATTCAAATAGAAGTGGAGTACCCTGAAGACAAAATAGGTAAACTGTTTGTCGACAGTGAGAAGATAGCTTGGGTGCTGACCAACCTTCTTTCCAATGCCATCCGGTATTCACCGGAAAACGGTCGTGTAGTAATAGGGGCACGTCAGACAGATGATGGATTCATTGAGATGTTTGTACGGGATTTCGGGAAAGGGATTGATCCACGTTATCATAAAAGCATCTTTGACCATTATTTCCGGGTTCCCGGAACTAAAGTACAAGGAAGCGGCTTAGGTCTGTCTATTTCCCGGGATTTTGTCGAGGCCCATAATGGTACGCTTACAGTAGACAGTAAGTTGGGAGAAGGAAGTACGTTTGTTATGCGGTTAAAAGCATGATCACAGCACAGGGAGAGAATCTTTCAATAAGCGCTCTCCCCTGCTGCTTTTGAACCAAGCCGGAAAAGCTTACTCCAGCCTATGAACGGTAATATCGCTAAAATCCTGTAATAATGTCAGTAACATACCTTCATCATTGTATTTCTTGGATTTTATAACCATTGTAACATAATAGGTCGTTACTTCTCCCAACCTCTTTTCGTCCAATTGATAGGAAACAATATTGTACTCCTTGGAATTGAATTTCTTGGCCATACGGTTCAGTGTTTCTTTATTGTCTGTAGAGAACTCCACCATGGAACTTTTCATACCTATACTTTTAAAAAGATAGCTAAGTGCCTCAAGACCAATCAGCGTAAGGATTGTTGCTGAGATTCCCAGCCAGTACATACCGGCTCCAATAGCCAGACCGATGCCCGAAGTAGCCCAAATTCCGGCAGCGGTAGTAAGCCCGCGCACGATTTGTTTCTGAAAAATAATAGTACCCGCTCCAATAAAACCGATACCGCTGACAACCTGTGCGGCCACACGACTCGGGTCCAGGTCTATTCCCTCCATCTTCACTACTTCCATAAAACCATATTGTGACACAATCATAATGAGAGCACTTCCCAGTGATACTAGAAAATGGGTACGGTAACCGGCTTCTTTGGCACGATATTCCCTATCCAGACCAATAACAGTACCCAAAGCGCCTGCCACAAACAATCTTAAAATAAAATCCCACGTCATGCTCATCTTTAAGTCCTCCTTGTTTATTCATCGTCCTCATCATCTGTCAGTTCGGGCAAACTCAACATTCGTTGGCTGTCTTCTGCCGGAAGGGCTTCTACCTGGCGTAGTTTACGCTCTATGGCACGAGTACGTTTTCCCATAACTTCCTCTAACTGGTCTCCTGCATTCTGTAGATTTTTCTGTACCTTTTCCAGCAATCCTCCAAACTTTCCGAATTCGTCTTTACTGCCCCTAACACATTCCATACTTCGCTTGTTCGTTTTTGAATGGCCAGTGTACGGAATCCCATTTGCAAACTATTCAGGATAGCTCCCAGGGTGGTAGGACCTGTAACCACTATCTTCCAGTCTTTTTGCAACATTTCCACCAATGCGGTCCGGCGGATCACTTCTGCATAGATATTTTCGAATGGCAGAAACATAATGGCAAAATCTGTTGTAAAAGGTGGGTCTACATATTTATCGTGAATGTCCTTTGCCATTTTTTTGATTGTGATTTCCAGTTGGCGGGATGAAGTTTCAATCAATGCGGCATCTCCGGCTTCGTATGCATCCTGATATTGCTCATATACATCTTTGGGAAATTTGGCATCCACAGGTAAATATACAGTATCATTACTATTTTCCTTTCCCGGAAGTTTAATGGCGAATTCCACAAATTCCGTTGCATTCTTCTTGGTTTTGACATTCGCCGCATATTGTTCCGGACTCAGCATCTGGTCCAATAAAGCCCCTAATTGTACTTCTCCGAATGTACCCCGTGTCTTCACATTGCTTAAAACTTTTTTCAATCCTCCTACATCCTGTGCCAGACTCTTCATCTCTCCCAATCCTTTCTGTACATTCTCCAGCTGCGAACGTACTATTTCAAAGGATTGTCCTATACGTTCATTCAATGTTTTCTGTAATTTTTCTTCTACCATTTGCCGCATGTCATCCAATCGTTTTTCCGTACTTTTCACCAAGCTTCCTGTTGCTTGCCCATTGCTTCAAATTTTTCCCGTTGCATTTCATTACCGGTCAGCAGGTTTTTATGCAAAGTATCCTGCATATTGCGGATAGAATAGTTCAAGGTTTGATTCAGTTCATTACGCAGTTCGCGGATATTTCTTCCCAGCTCGTCCCGGTTTTCTTTCATTTCTTCGCGTAGCAATCCTTCCAGACGTTCGGTTTGCAGACGATTGTTTTTAGTAAGTGCGATTACAATATTAATTATCAGCAGGATAATAATTACGGTTAATAAAATTTCTGTCATGATTCTTGTTTATTTTGAGCAAATGTAGCAAAAAGCCATGAATTTAATCGTTATATTTGCAGCGAATTTGGCAAAAGCACTCCATTAAATAGTATATGAAGTATAAATTATTAGTTTTAGACCTAGACGGAACGTTGACCAATCAAAAGAAAGAGGTAACGGAACACACACGTCGTACACTTATCGAAGCGCAAGAGCGCGGAGTAAAAATTGTTTTGGCATCGGGCGTCCCACATACGGTGTGGCTCCACTGGCCGAGATCTTAGAGTTGCAGAAATACGAAGGTTATATACTTTCGTATAACGGAGGTGAGATCATAGACTGGAAAACCGGTGAGATGATGTACGAGAATGTGCTCGATCCGGATATATTGCCTTACCTGTATAAATGTGCCACCGACAATCATTTTGCTATCGTCACTTACGATGGAAAATATGTATTGACTGAATATCCGGAAGATGAATATGTATTGAAAGAAGCTATTCTGAATGTGATGACTCCCAAGAAAGTGGATCATTTTCTGGAGGCAATAAAATTTCCTATTGCCAAATGTCTGATTGTAGGTGAACCTACGCGGCTTGCAGTGCTTGAAAAAGAAATGTACGAACACTTGAAAGACCGTATGGGCGTATTCCGTTCCGAACCTTATTTTTTGGAATTGGTTCCTAAAGGTATTGATAAAGCACAATCACTGGCCGTATTGCTAAAAGAAATCGGTATGACAAAAGAAGAAATGATTGCCGTTGGTGATGGTTTTAACGATCTTTCTATGATACAATATGCCGGATTGGGGGTAGCAATGGCCAATGCTCAAGAAATAGTCCGTCAAAACGCCGACTACATCACCCTTCTAACGAAGAAGATGGTGTAGCCGCGGTAGTAGAGAAATTTATTCTTTAGGTTTCCGGTCAAAGAAAGGATTTTAGAGGATGCACTGACAGGGATGGCATAAACCTGGGTGCATCCTTCCAGCCAGTTCAGACGCTGCGCTGCTAGTCCGGCCGAGAACATGACCCGTGTGTCCACCCTGTTGTCTGCTGCCGTGGCACAAGCTGATCCGATGGCAATGCCCACATCGACACTATTGAGAGCACACGGCACTCCTTCTTTGCGAGACACGCAGGTGGCATATCCACAATGACCACAATTCAATCCTTGCGCCTGTTCGTGGGTACCTATTAACAGGACACATTCCGCATTCAGAATATTTTCCGTCATCGCGCAGAAAGAATTTCATTCCATGCTCCGCAACCATTTTCACCATCATTTCCGATAAAATATTGATATCACCATCCGTCACCATGGCTATTTCAATAATGTCAACACCTTTTCCTTTGGGAGCAGTGCGCGCTGCCGTCATCATTTGTCGGGCCACATGCAACACATGCTCATGGCGGCTTTCTCTTTCATTCAATATCATATAAATCTTAGTTATAAGTTAGCTGTTGATACAAAATTAGTGAATATGAATGATATAAGGCTCCTGCTTTAAGCCTAAAAAGTATAAAAAGAGTCACCGGCTAAAAAAATATCAAAATAAAAAGAGAAATATAGTGGATAATCCAATTATTTATCGTTCCTTTGACAACGGAATATAAAAGATAGTTTTTCGATTGACTCAATTCATCTCACACTTGAACCGTTTCTATTCTTCTTAACTAAATTTTAAATTCAAAGTTACTTAATTATTTATTTATCAATTTTTATTTTATGAATTTGTATATTGGAAACCTTAACTATAATGTTAGGGAAGGTGATTTGAGAGGTGTAATGGAAGAGTATGGAACAGTAGCTTCAGTAAAACTTATTACTGACCGTGAAACACGTCGTTCTAAAGGCTTTGCTTTTGTAGAAATGCCTAATGATGACGAAGCCAAAGAAGCTATCAAGCAATTGAACGGTGCAGAATATGTAAACCGTACTATGGTTGTAAAAGAAGCACTTCCTAAAGCATAAGGAATTAGACATTCCACATCACATAATGCGACAGAGTGAATCTCTATCGCCATTTTTTCTTGAACAGCTTTTGAAAATACATGAAAGGCTTATGAATAAGGAAACGGACATCTGTTTTTGTCAGAATGTCCGTTTCTTGTTTGGTATTTGTTCTTTAGAAAGCCATTGCTCCGAAGGCGGATTTACTCCACTCCTATTTCGTCAACAAACAAAAACGCTTTTTCGCCAGCATGGAATGCCATGCGGGAAGTTTCGGAGTAACTTCTGCTATGATTTTAATATAGCGGGCTTTTACTTTGTCAAAAGAGACAGAGTCTTTGCGGCTCTGCATTTTAGTTCCTTTTTCCACAACGGGAAAATCTTCGGAGGCTACCCTGCGGAAATTTTTCCCGTCCTCAGAAACTTCCACCTTCAGACCTGTTGTACCAAAGATAGCATCGCCTGTGTTCAACATTGTGTTTACGAAAACTGAAGACACCTCCTTAGGCTCAAGTAGATCAAGGGTCACATTCATATCTGTCCCGTAGAAACCAATCCAACGTCCTGAGCGATAATTCATATCCCCATATAATCCGTCTATCAAGGTACTTCCTCCTTTAAAAGTATATGATTTATGAGGAATGGTGTTCAAGGTAACCGGTTTCATTGTGGCTGCATTAAAATGTATTTCCTCCTTACTTATCTGACTGGCACCCTGCGGACGAACTGCAATGGCTTGTATGATAACATCTTTATCCACTTGTATAGTGTCGGTATACAATGGGGATTGCACATCGGGAACGCTGCCGTCCAATGTATAATGTATTTCCGCGTCATCAAACGTCTGAAAAGCAATCCGGGCTTTTCCTTCATCGGGAGCCGGAACAATATCAATGTTCACATCATAAATGTCCTGGCGAAAATCATAACCTCTATCCCGGTAGATAGCCAGCAGAGCCGGTAAACGTTTCAAGAAACTGTCGAAATTTTTATGTGACGGTTCCGTCCATTGAATCTCGGACAAGGCAGCCATACGGGGAAGAATTTGCCATTCCATCTTCAAACTGTCACGCGTCCATTCTGTCCATATGCATCCTTGGGTACCGATGATATATTTTCGTTCATCCTCTGCCAATTCATTAGAAACAGGTTCAAATGTATAGACACGTCCAAGGCTTTTAGTCCCTTTTATCCGGTTGTAAGTAGGATTGCTGAAATAAAGATACTGAATAGGAGTCATAATCGCATCATGGTGCAGACGGGCGGCTTCGATACCACCTTTGACACCGGTCCATGACATCACTGTGGCACCTGGAGCCAATCCTCCCTCCAACATCTCATCCCAGCCCAGCATTTTACGCCCTCTGTCATTGATAACTTTGCCTACCTCGGACATGAAATAGGTCTGTAATTGGTTCTCCTTGCTATGTTTTGGTGTATCTTTCAAACCCAGTTCCCGAATTTTAGCTTGACATACAGGGCATTTTTCCCAACGTACTTCGGACATTCATCCCCACCAATATGGATATAAGGAGATGGAAAGATATCCATTATTTCATTCAATACATCTTTGGCGAACTGTAAAGTCCGGTCGTTTCCTCCACACAGCACATCAGGGAATACCCCCATTTACAAGGAATCTCGTATGGACTCCCGTACAACCTAATTCCGGATAGGAAACCAAAGCTCCATCATATGTCCCGGAAGGTCAACTTCGGGGATTACAGTAATAAAACGGTCAGCGGCATACTTGACAATTTCTTTTGCTTCTTCCTGTGTATAAAAACCGCTATGAGGAGTTTCATCGTAAGTCTGGGTTTCACGGTCAATCAATGTACGCGGACGCATCGAACCTATTTCCGTAAGTTTGGGATATTTCTTGATTTCAATTCTCCAGCCTTGGTCTTCGGTCAGATGCCAATGAAAATAATTGATATTGTGCAGTGCCAGCATATCAATGATTTGTTTCAGATAAGAAACCGGAAAATAATGGCGGCCCACGTCTACCATGAAACCACGATAACCGAAACGAGGATAGTCATTAACAGTTCCCACCGGGATGGCAGCGGATACCTGTTTGTTTTTGGTCAACGGCAAAGCCTTGTAGAGCGTTTGTATTCCATAAAATACTCCCGACTCACTTCCTCCATTCAAATGGATGTTTTCAGAAGTTACCTCCAGTTGATACCCCTCTTTGTTGGTAATGGAACCGTCAACCGCCAAAATGATGGAGTTCTTCCTTGCGGCTTCAGTTGTTGTCCGGACAGTAATTCCCGTTGCCTCTTTAATATAGGAAGCTAAAAATTCTGCCGTCCGTTGCAACTTTTCATTGCCTTCCGGATAAACAATACCGGTTTGCGGATTAATAACAAAAGGGTGGGCTTGAATGTCTTGACTTACTTCTTGGGGCTGCGGAATGACATTCAGATTTCCAATTTCTGTTTTTGTAGGGGAACATGCGGACAGCCCCAATACCATCCACATTCCCACTCCTGCCCATTGCATCAGTTGTTTTTCATAGTGGAAAATTTATAATTGCAAGGGCAAAGATACAAAATCCGACTTTATCTGCCAGTATGCCTTAACCGAATCTTGCTTTTTTCAGCAATGTTTTTCCTCCTATAATCAGAGTTACGGCAGTAATCACCATCAAAATGCCCAGAATAATGCGCGGTGTCAGCTGCTCTCCAAAAATCAGTACTCCGAAGAATAAAGCTGTAACAGGCTCCAAAGCACCCAGAATAGCAGTGGGGGTGGAACCAATGTAGTGTATGGCCTTTGTCATGGTCACCAACGAAATAACAGTAGGAAAAACAGCCAGTGAAACTGCGTTCACCCATAACAAGGGTGTAGGGATAGGCTGCAATCCTGTACAGAACTTCAATCGCACCACATAAACAGACAGGCCGAAAAGCAGGACATAGAAAGTAAGCTTGGCTATAGGCATATCCTTCAGGAAGAACGGTTTACGCCAACTATATAGATAGCATAAGACAAGGATGATAAAAAGACAAAAGTAATCCCGACCAGGCTGAGTGTCTGTCCTCCCGGACTTTTACAGAGCAAGGAAATTCCCACAAAGGCCAGCGCTATGGAAAACATAGTGACCGGCGATACTTTTTCCTTAAATACTACAGCCATAATAATAGCTACCAGTACCGGGTAGACAAACAGTATGGTGGATGCGATACCGGCATCCATGTAGTTATAACTCATAAAGAGAAACAGGGAAGAGAATGAGAACAGCAGTCCCATGATGCAAAGTGGCAGCACATCCGCTTTCTTAATGGCAAAAGATTGCTTTTGCATCTTCATCATGATACCTAGTACAACTATAGCCAGTGCATAGCGATAAAATAATACCGAGTCTACGCTCATTCCTGCACTATAAAGAGGAAGGGTGAACAGTGGGTTCATGCCGTAGCTGGCTGCTGCGATTGCCCCAAGGAGAAATCCTTTAGTCTTGTTGTTAGTCATCGTTTTTATTACACGCTTTAAAATCGGCGCGAAATTAGATATTTGTCAGCAATAAACAAAGGAAAAATGCTTTATTCTTTCACTCTGACATCTATTTATTTTAATTATACCTAATCAACAAATATAAAAGAATTTATATCACCTGTAGCAGCTGAAAAATTATATGAAATGATTGAACGGACACGGACAGAAAGGGAAATGCAGGTTTGTTCTTTCTGTCCGTGTTCCAACTATGGATCAGCTCAGTTTATGAATAACCAATCCCGAACGAAGTTTCGGTTCAAACCAAGTTGTTTTGGGCGGCATGATATTGCCGGTATCGGCAATATCCATTAATTGTTTCATAGAAACAGGGTAAAGGGCCAAAGCCACTTTCATTTCACCGCTGTCCACACGCTTCTTTAATTCCTCCAGGCCACGGATACCACCTACAAAGTCAATCCGTTTGTCGGAACGAAGATCCTTGATTCCCAATATTTCATCCAATATCAAGTTGGAAGAAATAGTCACGTCCAATACTCCGATAGGATCATTGTCATCGTATGTGCCCGGTTTTGCTGTCAAGCTGTACCATTTACCGTCCAGATAGAGAGAGAAATTGTGAAGAGCCTGCGGTCTATAGACCTCAGTTCCTTTCTCTTCTACCACAAAATTCTTGCTGACAGCGGTCAGGAATTGTTCCGGAGACAGCCCGTTCAAGTCTTTTACAACACGGTTGTAATCAATAATAGTCAGCTGGTTGGCCGGGAAACATACAGCCATAAAGTAATTGTACTCCTCATTTCCCTGATGGTTTGCATTTTGCTGCGCTTTTTCGGCGCCTACCAGGGCTGCGGCAGCCGAGCGATGATGACCATCGGCAATATAAAGAGCCGGCATGGCTTCGAAAGCTTTTGTGATAGCTTTTATATCTTCTTCTTTGTCGATCACCCAGAATGAATGTCCGAAGCCGTCACCCGGAGCGATAAAATCATATTCCGGCCGTTGTGAAGTATATTTCTTAACGATAGCATCCAATTCCGCATTATCCGGGTAAGCAAAGAATACCGGTTCTATATTGGCATTATTTACGCGGACATGTTTCATGCGGTCTTCCTCCTTGTCACGACGGGTCAGTTCATGTTTTTTGATGACCCCGTTCATATAATCGGGAACATACGCTCCTACCACCAGTCCATATTGGGTCTTGCCATTCATGGTTTGTGCATATACATAATAATTTTCTTTTTCATCTTGCACCAACCAGCCCTTGTCCTGAAACATCTGGAAATTTTCGGCAGCCTTCTCATATACTTTAGGATCATGTTCGTCTGTTCCGGCAGGGAAATCAATTTCCGGTTTTATAATATGATAAAGTGACTTTTCATTACCTTTCGCTTCCTCGCGTGCTTCTTCAGAATTCAGTACGTCGTATGGACGTGAAGCTACTTGTTCTACCAATTCTTTCGGAGGGCGGATGCCTTTGAAGGGTTTTATTATTGCCATAAAATAAAGGTATTAGATTTTACTTGCAGGGGCGAATTGCATTCGCCCGAAAACATAAGCTATATGCATCCGGTCGGATTCAATCCGCCCCTGCGGTTATTGGATTACTTATTTATTTACTCTGAATTTTTCACAACCATCTTTCAGGAAGCCTACTATTTGTCTGGCAGCAGCGATACCTGCGTTGATATTTGCTTCAGCCGTCTGGGCCCCCATCTTTTTCGGTGTAGCGAAATAACGGCCGGCAAATTTTTCCGAGAACTCTGCATGGGCAACCGGCATGATATCAGTAACATACTTTAAGTCGGTGCGTTCTTCCATCAGTTGATTAATTCCGCTTCATTGATCACTTCCTTACGGGCAGTATTTACCAATACTCCTCCTTTAGGCATCTTGTTGACCAATTCATAGTTGATGGAATTTTTAGTTTCAGCCGTAGCAGGAATATGCAGGGACACTATATTACAAGCAGCATACAGTTCCTCAGCAGAAGAAACAGCTTTCACACCGTCTTTTTCGATAACTTCTTTCGGGCAGAAAGCGTCAAAAGCATAAATATCCATGCCAAAACCTTTAGCGATACGAGCCACATTGCGACCTACATTGCCGTATGCATGGATACCTAACTTCTTGCCCATCAGTTCAGTACCCGAAGTCCCGTTATAGAAATTGCGGACAGCCATCACCATCATGCCAAAAGCCAGTTCGGCTACTGCATTGGAGTTCTGTCCCGGAGTATTCATAACACACACATTGTGTGCCGTAGCAGCCGCCAAATCCACGTTATCATAACCTGCTCCTGCACGTACTACGATTTTCAGTTCTTTTGCCGCATCCAATACTTCGGCATCAATAATATCACTGCGGATAATGATTGCGTTAACGTCCTTTACAGCTTCCAGTAGTTTAGCTTTTTCACCATATTTTTCCAGCAATACCAGTTCATAACCTGCTGCTTCTATTTCTTTACGGATACCGTCTACTGCAACTTTTGCAAACGGCTTGTCTGTTGCTACTAATACTTTCATGGTCTTATTGTATTAAAAAGGTTCACCACAGATTATCACGGATTATCACAGATTCCATTTATTGTTCCTATCTGTGCAATTCGTATAATCTGTGGTGAACATAATTATTAATGAAGTTTCTCAAATTCCTGCATGCAGTCAATCAAAGCCTGAACGCTTTCCTTCGGCATAGCGTTGTAGCAAGATGCACGGAAACCGCCTACAGAACGGTGTCCCTTAATACCCACCATACCTTTTTCTGTGGCAAATTTCAAGAAATCGGCTTCCAGGTCTTTGTATTCGTCATTCATTACAAAGCAAATGTTCATATAAGAGCGGTCGGCTTTATCCGTTACTGTGCCACGGAACATTTTGTTACGGTCTATTTCAGCATACAGCATGTCTGCCTTCTCTTTAGCACGTTTCTGCATTTCTGCTACACCACCGTTGGCTTTTATCCAGCGTAAAGTCTGCAAAGCGGCATAAATAGGAAGTACAGGAGGTGTGTTGAACATAGAGCCGCCGTCAATGTGAGTCTGATAATTCAGCATAGTAGGAATATAGCGTGATACCTTGCCCACAGCATCGTTCTTTACAATAACGAAAGTGACACCGGCCGGAGCCAAATTCTTCTGCGCACCGCCATAGATACAAATATATTTAGAAACGTCGATAGGACGAGAGAAAATATCAGATGACATATCAGCAATCATAGGAACCGGAGAATCCAGATCTTCATGAAGTTCTGTTCCATAGATTGTGTTATTCGTTGTGACGTGGAAATAATCTGCATCGGCGGGAACCGTATAATCTTTGGGAATATAGGTATAGGTCGCTTCAGCGGAAGATGCCACTTCTACTACCTCGCCGAAAGCCTTGGCTTCTTTCATCGCTTTCTTGGCCCATACGCCTGTGTTCAGGTAAGCAGCTTTTTTTTCGAGGAAGTTGAAAGGTATCATACAGAATTCCAAGCTGGCTCCACCTCCCAAGAATAGTACCGAGTACTCCGGATGTTCAACAGTTCCTTAAACAAAGCAACAGCTTCGTCTACTACAGGCTGAAAATCTTTAGCACGGTGACTGATTTCCATGATGGAAAGGCCTGACCCATTAAAATCAAGAACGGCTTGTGCTGTCTTCTCAATTACCTCGCGAGGCAAGATAGATGGTCCCGCATTGAAATTATGCTTTTTCATTTGAAGTTTGTTTTGGTTATACAATTTGTTTATATCTTACATTGGGCGAAATTACACATTATTTTCAGTTTTCCAAAAAAATCGCTAATAAATTTACGAATTTCCGCATAATTTTCTTTCAAATTAGTTAAATCTGATTTTTTATGCTTTCATTTTGTAACTACATCCCTAGTAAACAATGATCTAAAGCATAAAAAAATATCTTTTTGAATTATTCTTTAATCATTTTATTTCGAGAATTGACAAATTGTCATTATTTAGCTTCTTCAATAAGTGTTTTTATGCCCTTTATCTTCTCATTTCGTATTAAATTCAAAGTTTGTTTTATCTTTTTGCGAGATACGGCTGCAAAAGAATAGTGGTCTTTTACATCAATCCGTCCTATTTCGTCTTTATTAAGGTTTCCTTTTTTAAAGAGAAATCCCACAATATCTATCTTATTGATTTTATCTTTCTTGCCTTTTCCTATATATAATGTCACATATTCGGGTAAAGAAGGTTTGGGGGTGACTTCGGGTAAAATGAACTCCTCCGGCTCATCGGTTATATATGCGGGCACTGTTTCTTCGGCATGAAGGATAACATAAGAATTACCTTCGGCTTCCCAGCGGGCGGTACGTCCGTTGCGGTGAATGTATCCGTCTTCATTGGCAGGCAGATGATAATGTACTACATTCTCTATTTCGGGGATATCCAGTCCGCGAGCGGCCAGATCGGTAGAAATAAGCACATGGCAACTTCCGTTGCGGAATTTATATAGGGAGCGTTCGCGGTCATCCTGTTCCATGCCGCCATGAAAAATGCCACATTGAAACTTCTGGGATTGAAGATACTTCCCTACCCGTTCCACACTTTCACGGTGATTACAGAAAACCAATGTCGATTGGCTTCCCAAGGTACAAAGCAATTTATATAAGGTTTCAAGTTTGTCTTTTTCCGGAGACAGTACCTTATATAAATGCAGACGGTGGGTAAGCTGCTCTTCCGGATTTAAAAAATTCAATTTAATGGTCTTGTCCAGCCCCGTAAACTGCGGAATCTCTTCCGCATCGGTAGCCGACAACAGAAAACGGCGTTGCAAGTTGGGCAACTGTCCTATGACAGTCGCCATCTCTTCCTGGAAGCCAAACTCCAGGCATTTGTCAAATTCATCGATTACCAGAGTTGTGACCGTATCTGCATCAAAATTCTGTTTGGAAAGATGATCATTCATACGGCCCGGAGTACCGATGATAACTGATGGCTGCACCCCTTTGATGGTACGGTGCTCTTCCATGGCCGGTCGTCCTCCATAACAACTTACAGCCTTGAAGGGTGTGTTCATGGATTTAAATACCTGGTCTATTTGTAAAGCCAGTTCCCGGGAAGGAACCAGCACTATAGCCTGTACGCCTGTTATACCAGGCTTCAAACTCTGCACCAAAGGCAACAGATAAGCTAACGTCTTGCCGGATCCCGTAGGAGACAATAATATTAGGTCTTTTCCCTCTTTCCAAGCATTGATGGACGCCTCTTGCATCGGGTTCAGCCGCTCAATTTTCAAATTGGCTAGTATGTTCTCTATCATATTCATTTTCGTTTTATACAAAAGTAAAGAAAAAGCCCGATAAAAGTTCACTTTTACCGGGCTTATTTTCATTATTAATAAAAGGATATCCTGATATTATCCTCCGAAGTTGTCGTACATGATAGAAGAAGGCTCAACACCCAGACTATCCAGCATCTTAACAACTGCATTAGACATCGGGCCGGGGCCACACATGTAGTATTCAATATCTTCGGGAGCTTCATGATCCTTCAGATAAGTTTCATACATCACATTGTGAACGAAACCTGCGGTATACTTCACGCCTGCTGCATCGGCTGCGGGATCCGGACGGTCCAAAGCCAGATGGAAGTGGAAGTTCGGGAAGTCTTTTTCCAATTGTTGGAAATCTTGCAGATAGAATACTTCGTTCAATGCACGCGCACCATAGAAATAGTGAAGTTCACGGTCGGTAGTGTGCAGTGTCTTGGTCATGTGCATAATCTGCGCACGCAACGGAGCCATACCGGCACCACCACCTACCCAAATCATTTCCTTCTTAGATCGAAGATCGGGTGGAAGTCTCCGTAAGGACCACTCATCGTTACCTTGTCACCCGGTTTCAGCGTGAAAATGTAAGATGAAGCGATACCCGGATTCACATCCATAAAGCCGGGACCTGATCTTTCGGTTTGAACGGAGGAGTAGCGATACGCACTGTCAGCATGATACGGTCACCCTCGGCAGGATAGTTGGCCATAGAGTAAGCACGGATGGTTTCTTCCGTATTCTTACATTTCAAGCCGAACAAACCGAATTTTTCCCATGCGCAGATACTCCGGACCGATAAGGTCTTTATCGATATCCTTGTTGTAGTCCATTTCAAATTTAGGAATCTTAATCTGAGCGTATGAACCCGGAACGAAGTCCATGTGTTCACCTTTCGGCAAAGCCACAATAAACTCTTTGATGAAAGTGGCAACGTTCTTGTTGCTGATTACTTCGCATTCCCATTCCTTAACACCCAGTACAGATTCATCAATCTTGATGCCCAGGTCACCTTTTACTTTCACCTGGCAACCCAGACGCCAATGATCCTGTTGTTGTTTACGGCTGAAATGTCCCTTTTCAGAAGGAAGAATCTCACCGCCGCCTTCTACAACCTGGCATTTACATTGACCGCAAGAACCTTTACCACCACAAGCCGATGACAGGTAGATGCCATTGACAGACAGGGTGTTCAGCAAAGTTGAACCTTGTTCTACTTCCAGTTCTTTCTCTCCATTGATAGTTATCTTTACTTTGCCGCTCGGAGTAAGATACTGCTTAGCTACCAGCAAAATAACAACGAGCAGAAGGATAATTCCAAGGAATACTCCAATACTAGCTAATATTAAATTCATATCCATTGTCTTATTCCTTTCCTTTTAGATTTTCAAACCAGAGAAACACATAAATGCCATTGCCATCAAACCTACAGTGATGAAAGTGATACCAGACCTTTCAAAGGAGCGGGAACATCAGAGTAAGCCATTTTTTCACGGATGGCAGCCAGACCGATAATAGCCAGTGCCAACCGATACCTGAGCCCAAAGCGTAAGTAGTTGCCTCGCCAATGTTGATGAAATGACGTTGCTGCATAAACAATGAAGCACCCATGATGGCACAGTTTACAGCAATCAGCGGAAGGAAGATACCCAATGAAGCATAGAGCGACGGCTGAAACGTTCAACCGCCATTTCCACCAACTGAACGATACCGGCAATAACGGCAATAAACAGGATAAAGCTCAAGAAGCTGAGGTCTACTCCATCAATCAGCGCATTAGGTGCCAGTACGTAATTTTCCAGCAAATAGTTCACCGGCAGAGTTACAATCAACACGAAAGTAACGGCTGCACCCAGACCTACGGCTGTCTTTACGTTCTTCGATACTGCCAGGTAAGAACACATCCCCAGGAAGTATGCGAAAATCATATTGTCCACAAAGATGGACTTTACAAACAAACTTAAATATTCCATATTCTTTTCGTTTTATAACGGGGATTAATTATTACTTTCCTGCAATTCTTTGTGTTTTGCACGTTGGTACCAAATGATACAAGCACAGATAATCAACGCCATAGGAGGCATCAACATCAAGCCGTTGTTCAGGTAGCCCAAGTCATAAACAGCCTGCGGGATAACCTGGAAGCCAAACAATGTACCGGCTCCCAGCAGTTCACGGAAGAATGCCACGATAATCAGGATTTTGGCATAACCCAATCCGTTACCGATACCATCCAGGAATGATTCCCAAGGACCGTTCATCATAGCAAACGCTTCCAGACGTCCCATCAGGATACAGTTTGTAATAATCAAACCTACATATACAGAAAGCTGCACACTTACATCGTATGCGAACGCTTTCAAAATTTCACTAACGATAGTTACCAATGCGGCAACAACCACCAACTGGACGATGATACGGATACGGTTGGGAATGGTGTTACGCAACAAGGAGATAACGAAGTTCGAGAAGGCTGTAATAATGGTTACGGAAAGACCCATCACGATAGCCGGTTCCAGCTGAGCCGTTACAGCCAGTGCAGAACAGATACCGAGCACCTGTACGGTGACAGGGTTATTCAAACCCAGCGGAGTTAAAAGAACTTCTCTATTCTTTTTAGAAAATAATGCGCTCATATTCTATTTACCCTCCTCTTATTTATTAGTTAAAAATGAATTGTACATGCTCAGGCAATCCTTAATCATCGCATCTACACCCTTAGAAGTGATAGTACCACCTGAGATACCGTCTACCTGATAATCGGGTTTTGCCACCTTGCCGTGTTTTTCAACACCCAAAGCTACAGTACCGTTTTCCATTACATGTTTGCCCAAGAACTGATCCTGGAACTTAGTAGTGGTGATTTCTGCACCCAGACCCGGAGTTTCTCCTTGATGAGAGAAGTAAACGCCATATACAGTGTCTTTGTCATCATTCAATGCGATGTATCCCCAGATAGGTCCCCAAAGACCGGCACCATAAATAGGCAGCACATATTTGGTCTGACCATCCACGTCGCAAACGAATACATGAAGACGTCCGTTAGCGATTTCACCTTTATAAGAAGTCTGGAAAGCAGCATCGTTCTTTACCAAAGAACCGTCTGCCTGCATCAAATCGTCTTCTTTCACATATTTATCATATTCTGCATTCACATCTTTTACGTCATAAACGTTCAAAGCTGCCAGAATTTGTTTCTTTGTGTCCTGTTCTACATTCTGGTACTGTTTTTCTTTCAGAGAAGAAGACACGAATGCCAACAGGAATGCTACGATAACAACCATTATCGAAGCATAGATGATAGTATAACTATTACTATTAGTATTCATAATGTCCGATATTTTAGTTGTTAGTTGATTTTAATCTGTTTTCGCGGGCTGTGATGTTTTTCTGCACGATACAGTAGTCAATCAGCGGAGCAAGATGTTCATCAGCAGGATGGCAAGCATCATACCTTCGGGATAACCCGGATTCAACACACGGATAACGATAGCCATCACACCGATCAGGAAGCCGTAGATGAACTTACCCTTTTCCGTACGTGCGAAGTCACAGGTCGGTAGCCATGAACACGGCGCCGAAGCAGAAACCGCCCAATACGATGTGTTCGTACCAAGGCAACTGAGCCATCATGTTATCTGTAGAGCCGAATACATTGAAGATCAATCCCATCACGATACCACCGGCAAAGACAGAGAACATGGTCTTCCAACTTGCCACGCCTGTCCACAACAGGATGATGGCACCCAGTGCGATAGCGATAACGCTGGTTTCACCGATAGAACCCGGAATCAAACCTACAACCATATCCCACATGGTAGCGGGAGTACCGTTCACATTAATCAGTTCGCTTGCACCCGGAGCGGCTGTAGCAGCCTGTCCCAACATCGTAGCGCCGGTAAAACCGTCCACTACCTGTCCGCCACCGATACCGAAAATGCTGTCAGTGCTTACCCAAACGGCATCACCGGACATTTTGGTAGGATAAGCGAAGAACAAGAAAGCACGGGTAATCAATGCAGGGTTGAAGATATTCATACCTGTACCGCCGAATACTTCCTTAGCGAAGATAACAGAGAATGCTGTAGCGACAGCCAGAATCCACAACGGACATTCCACAGGAACGATCATCGGGATCAACAGACCGGATACCAGGAAACCTTCCTGAATTTCTTCGTTCTTCCATTGTGCCACCACAAATTCGATTCCCAGACCGACTACGTATGATACGATAATCTTAGGCAGAACAGCCAGGAAACCATAAATGAACTTTTCAAAGAAACCTGCCTCCTGGCCTACAGCCAAGAAGTGCTGGTAACCTACGTTGTACATACCGAACAACAGGGCCGGTATCAACGCAATAACCACCATTGACATGATACGCTTGCTGTCAATCGCATCATGAATGTGAACTCCTGTTTTCGAAGTGCTGTTGGGTACGAACAAGAATGTTTCGAAACCGTCGAACACCGAACGAAACGCGTGGAGTTTGCCGCCCTCTTCAAAGTTTGGCTTTATCTTGTCGAGATAATTTCTTAACGCTTTCATTAACTTTTAATTCTTAGTTTTTAATTATTTAGCACATTTCCTTGCGAAGCATGTCCAAGCCCTGACGTACGATGCGTTGCAATTCCAATTTGGAAGAGTCAACGAATTCACATACAGCGAAGTCTTCGGGAGCCACTTCGTAAATACCAAGTGCTTCCATGCGGTCAATATCGCCGGCAATGATAGCTTTAATTAAATATTCGGGGAAAATGCTCATCGGGAATACTTTGTCATACTCGCCGGACATGATCATGTGGCGTTCGCCACCTTTGATACGGGCATCCAGTGTGTATTCCTTGTTACCGCACAACCAGCTGAAATAACTGCGGTTGGCACTGTACTGATCGGTACGCGGCATGATAAAGCCCAGGAATTCGTGCCGGTCATCCTTCGGGAATCACAGTAAGACTTGTAGCGTGCGCACCCAGGAATCCGTTTGGCTTCACCAAAGTTCCGGTCAGCACGTTACCGTTAATGTAGCGTAAGTTTTTACCTCCGTTCACACGTCCTGCAAAAATATCTGTCAGCAAGGCTCCTACTTTCAGCTTGCAATAAGCCGGTTTCTTCACTTCCGAACCGGTCAGGGCGATAGTACGGGTAAGGTCTACGCGACCTGTGTTGAACAGGCGTCCGATGAAGATCACTTCTTCCGCACGGAGCGTCCAAACAGTTTCGCCTTTGTTGATAGGACTGATGTGGTTAATCTGAACGCCTACGTTTCCGGCGGGGTTAGGACCGTCGAAGGCAGTTACAGTTACATTTTTGGCGTTGGTCAGTGCAGGGCTCTTCTGCTCTACGCTGATATTCAGATACGTCTTTGCCATCTTTGCCAGTGCGTCCAGACCAGTCTGGAAATCTTTTTCCTGGCCTTTCAGAACAAATTCGAAATCAGCAGCCAATGGGTTAGTGTCAAATGCAGAAACAAAGATGCCTTTCGGCTTGGCATTCGGATCAGCCACCACGATGTAGGGGCGCTGGATAATGAATGAAAAAAGTCCGGCTTCCAGCAGGGCGGCTTTTACCTGCTCGCCTGTCAGAGTCGAAACATCCTTCTTTCCAAACTCTTCGTAATCCTGCTCCTTTGCAGCTGCAATGGAGATGCTTAAGACTTTACGACGTTCGCCTCTCTCCACGCTGGTAACGACACCGCTTACCGGAGATACGAACTTCACTTCGGGGTGGTTCTTGTCAACAAACAATGTTCCCCCGGCCGTCACATATTCCTGTTCCTTGACCACGACTTTAGGAGTCACGCCATGAAAATCATCGGGCACTATCGCATAGATGTCCGGCTGCTTCACGTCAAAGAACTCCTGAGCAGGTTTCCCTTTCAGGTTGATGTTCAAGCCTTTGTGTAATTTAATCACATTTGCCATATTGGGTTATAAAAAATGGTTTTTAAATTTGAGCGCAAAAGTACAGAAAAAAAATGTGAAAAAAGAAAGAAATGGTGCTTATTATGGAAAAAATTCTGTAATAATAGAAACCTTTCTGAATGTATGTGCAAACTCAGGCAGATGCTCACTTTTTTTTAGAACACAAATGACGCGAATGGCATAAATTTATCTTGATTTTTAATTTATGTCATTCGCGTCATTTGTGTTTCATTCCGGAAACACTTACAGTTTGACGGTCTTCACTTTGCCGGGAATGACGGTCAGGTGTACCGTGCCGTTGTTTTCTATATCCACCTCCTGGTAGCGGGCTTCCACCATCACTTTCCCGTCCAGTGCCATCACCCCCACCGGCAGGCGCTCTCTTCAAAAGCACAATAAACGCCCACAGGAGGAAGAATCTTTCTGTATTTGGGAGGAACGATGATACGTTCCCCCAGTTTCAAGCCCCATTTCATGCCCATACGGTACGGAAGGGCATCTCTTATCTCCTCCAGCCTCTTCCGCCTTTTCGCTTCCTCGTTCCTTCTCTTCTGCCGGTCCGTTTCCTCCGCCCGCTGTCCGGCTTCCTCTTTCAGCTTCTTTACAGCCGTGTCGAAGTCCTGCTCACCGGGTTCGGGAAGGTTAGCGGCAATGTACCGCTTCCTCTTTCCTTTTTCCACATGGTAATACCTTCCGGCCCCGTCCATCACCACGATGCTCCGGTCGGCCAGACGGCCGCAGCACCAATAAACTTCCTCGTCATCCCCTGCCAACAAGCAGGCGAACACATCAAACACCGTGGACCATACGGAATCCACCAGCTTGCAGGACTTCGGTACGCGATAATCCGGTATCTTCAAGTAATATTCATAAAAGCAGATGCTGTCTTTATGCAGCCCGTTCATGGAAGCGTATGCTTTTTTGTACGGCTATGGAAAGTCTCCCCTACCCTCAGCAATTCCACACCGCCGTAGGAAAACACCACCGGCAATAAAATCCCCATGGGGCGATAAACTACGTACAAGCGGTCTATGATTTCCACAGCAACAGTGCGGATAATAAGAAAAATCATCCCGGCAAAGGCGTGGAACGTTCCGGCAAGAAGCCGGTACGAGCTTGTTTCCTCTCGTAGGACGAGGAAACGTTGATACGGAGGGAGATTAAAAATTGAGAATTTAAAGATGGCAGTTCATACCGGCTCTCCCAAGCAGGGACAGTGGGGACAGCAGGGACAGACCCCAATTTCTCACACACGCACGCGCGATATAACTAGGTGGGAAAATCATCTTTCCCCTGCCTTCCCACAGGATTATATCCGGCCGGAACTTCTGAAAAAAAACGCACGACAGGGAGAATAACCGAAAGCACCGTCCTCATCAGACTCAAACGTTTCACCAAATAAGAAGTATCGGTAAGTGTGGACGGCAAGGGAATATATCACCCCACTTATCCTCCCTTTATAGGTACACGCATGCGTGTGTGAGGAAAAAAGGGGGTGTCCCCACTGTCCCCGTGTCCCCGTAAACTCCCTGCAATCCGCCAAGGGGTCAGAAGAGATCACGCCGCACGGACGTGAAGTTATCTTTGCAATGTTCAAAGGAACTAGCCGTCACCCGTCACAAGATTACAAAAACTTTGGTACAAGATTCCGCGGATCTTGTACCAAGTTTCACCGGATATTTGCAGCAGTGTGCACCTCTTTTCTTCGGACTCTGTTTCCTTTCTACATTTCATTCTTCTTACTATTCACTTTTCGATATTGCGGGTTTCAGCACTGAAGTTCACCCCTATTTAAAAGAGCTTCCGTCCGTCCGAAGCAAAGGGAAGCGCGTAATGCTTGTCATGAATCTGTTGCAAAGCCTCCTCGGCCGTGCCGTCCAGCTTGAATTCCATCACATAGATAAGCTTGTCAGTCTGCAGGACAAGGTCAATGCGTCCTTTGCTCGTATGATATTCCACTTGGGTATAGAAGCCGACAAGCTTGAATACGATGAAAAACACATTCTCATAATGCAGTTCCTGTTCGCGGATCACTTCGTAGGTAGTATTCGCAAAGAAACTTTGCAGACGGCGGAAGAAGGAGTCATAATCACCGAAACGCACCTCACGGACAAATTTCTGAATCTCAAAGGGAGATTCCACCTTATTTACGTTCGCGTAAAAAGGGAGCAGGAAACGTACAAACCCCTCTTCCACTTCCCGGTTCGGAAACCTAAACGGTACATTCCAAATTCTTCATCATATCCCTTTATAGTGAGGTGCCGCTCTGATAGAGCACCGGAATGGGATTGGTGGATTCCGAATCTATACTGTTCAGCACCTGGGAGTCCGTTTCCTCGTGGGGCATCCGTTCCAAGTCGTAATGATGCTTCTTCAGCAGTTTCACCAGATAGGTAGGAGTACCCGTCTCGAACCAATAACTGCCGAATTCCTTATATTTGAACGTATTGAGCAAACTAAACGGATTGTACATGCCGATAGAATGATGTGTAAAGTGATAGCCGTCATAATATGCTTTCAAATAGTCACAAAGCTTGTCGTATGACACTCCTCTCGCTTCAGCAAACTCATGCAGTTCGGCATCCAGATTATCATGCAGAATCTTATCCAGACTCTCCGGAGTATCATACTTCTCGATGTTCAGATCCAGATGCAGAACAGGATATCTGATCCAGTCCTTTTCCAGCTTCTCCATCGCCAGACCTTCAAACAACTCCTTCTTACCTTGAAAGTAAGCTTCCAAGGTAGAGATGAGCAGGCTCTTTCCGAAACGTCGCGGGCGGCTCAGGAAGTAGTAACTTCCGGTCTTTACCATCTGGTACACCCAGGCCGTTTTATCAATATAGAAATAACCGTCCTGACGGATTTTCTCGAAATTCTAGATTCCGATGGGATATATTTTATTGCTCATACATTTTTCAATGCTTTATCATGATACTTATATCACTTCACCATTCATTATCATTTTTTGCTGTAGCATTCTGAAAAAAGTCTTTTTCCCGAATGAGCACTGCTTTATAAAGAAATTCGTACACGCCGTTACAGCTTATCAATTTCTTCTGGCGAAAGTCCGGCAATCCGGACAATATCCGCAATGGAAAAACCGTTCTCTTTCAGTTTACGGGCGATCTCCAAACGTCCCTCCAAACGTCCTTCCGCGACAGCCTGTTCACGGATATCATTTTCCACAATACGGCTCACGTTATAACGGTCCACCGCCTTATCATAAGCGATACGGTCACCCTCAGACAGGTGAGCCTTGGCGGCAAGGCGGTCAAGATGGCTGAAAACCTGTTCTTTCAGCGCATCGGGCATTCTGTTCCAGTTGTTCATATTCTTCAGTGCATACATTAGTTTATCGGATAAAGTAGAACATTCGTCCAGTTCCTTCGTAAAATAAGGAAACTGGAGATAAATCTGACGGAAATTCCGGTTCACCACACGACCGCTGTCCCGGTCGGAAACCACCGTGTCGGTACGGAACTTGCTTTCCAGACCATCCTCCTTGAAATTCATCAGGAAAATGCCGTACACGGCAGGAAGCCTGTAACGGAGACCGTAAGAAGCCTCTTCTTCCCTGAGCAGACCGCAATCCCCCTCCAACGGAGTGTCGGGAACACATACCTCTTTAGAGGACGGATTCTCCATCTGGCGGCTCACCGCACGGCACACATAATAAAGCGTACGGTCCAGGAAATGGCTATGCCAACGATTCTGCATCTCCACTATGATGTACTCGCCCGTAGAGGTACGGCAGTAAAGGTCATAGATGATGCCCTTGTCGTGAATATTCTCCGAACGGTCCTCCTTGTCCAGAAACGTCAGGTCTTCAATGTGATGCTCACCCGACAGCAGTTCGTTAAGCAGGATTATCAGCAGATCCTTGCTGGCGGGCTGGCCGAAGATTATCTTGAAGCCGAGATCCGTGAAAGGGTTTACAAAGCGGGATGACATAATAAAGATGATTTTATGGTTTCTGACCGCAAAGAAACGAATTCTATCTGGAAATTCCTATGAATGAGCGCTTTTTATTATTTTAAATGGATTTTGAAGACTAAGCCACCGGAAAAGTACTTGCAACGGTTCAGTTCTACTATGGCGTTGATGTAGTCTTTCCAGAAGCTGTACTCAAAGCTGCAGTTTATCGATTTGCTATCGTATTCTGCCATCAGATTCAAGTTATTTATCGCTTTGTTGATAAAGGAAGTCGGGGACAGAGAGAATCGGAAGTTGGCACCGATGGCGGGACCGTTTAACGGATAATCCTTCCGCCTGTTATAAACATATGCCAGATGCAAGCCCCACTCTCCCACCTCCTTCATGGAAAGATGCTTGGTAACAGCCAGATAATAGCGGCTGTAAAAACCATTTGCCGTAGCCGAACTCATTTCAATCTTGCTACCCTCCGTCCACGAATTATTAAGAGCGTCATTCGCGCCCAATACAATTTGCGGGGTCCAAGGTTTCCACCAGCCTTCCTTCCACAGCCGTAAACGTACCGCAAAATTACGGTCTTGGTTGACAAACTTCCCATACGTGGAAGAACCCAGAAACCCGGACCATATGCAGGATCAACCTCCATGGCCTTGTGCAATGTACAAATATAGGATACTTCCAGCCAGGGAAAAATAGTGATGTCAAGATAATAGTTGAAAGTATTGTAGGTCCAACGGGCGGGAGTGGCATGTTTCTCCAGAAAGCCACCGCCAAACATGAACGTCTTGTCACGCTGCATATCGGCAGTAGGCATATTCAACAGTCCTGTAGTCCCGTAGGTGAACTGGGCGTGTACCGCACCGATCATTACAAAAAACAAAAGAAAAAGTATCAGCCTCCTCATTGCAGATACAGGTTACCATTATCCTTGTACCAGTCCGCCAGCGCCTCTTCAAAGGTGTAGCGGAAACGGTAGCCCGAAGCGGACAGTTTTTTTCCGCAGATATTCGTAGAGATCTGCAGCTTTCTCACCCGTGCCGGACAGATGCCCATCGGAGAGCCTAGCGCTCCGGCTATACCAGCAGCAGTCATGATCAGCCATCCCGGCATGAAAGGAACTTTTACCTTCATATTTGTCACTCTTTTCATGGATTCTACGATGTGCTCTATCGTATAGGCGGGCTCGTAGCAACAATTATACAGTTCCACCCCACTGTCGTGATGTTCCAATCTGTAAAGCATGAACCGCACCAGTTCCTTCACATAGATACAGGCCTTGATGGTATCCTTGCGTCCCGGGTACATAAATTTATGCCCCCGAATGCCCCAATACAGACGCGTAAAGTTTCCGTTCTCTCCCCGTCCGAACACCACACCGGGACGGACAATGGTAAGCTGGCGGCCTTCACCTCCTGCCTGCCAGGTCTGATGAATCTTTTCCGCAACCAGCTTGGATATGCCGTAGTGGGGTGTTGGGCATAGGCAGCGTGGTTCCTCCTTCAGTTCCTCGGCAGCACCGTAAGGGGCTATGGAACTGGTGAAAACTATTTTCCGGATGCCATGCCGTTCGGCAAAGGCACAGACGTTCTCCGCACCACGGATATTTGTTTCAAAATATGCAGGATCGGGATGACCGGGAGTGCGATGAACGGCGGCGAAGTTAAAGATCACATCATCGGGAGTGATATTTACTTTTTCCAACTCTATCGGCTGGCGTACATCACAATAGATGAATGTGGCTGCATGTTCCTCCCCGTTTCCTAAAGCCGGTTTATAATTTTTTACTGTCGGTAATGGAGTACCCGGCTCTACAATATCCAAGTTGTAAATTCTTGTTTCGGGATGCACTTCGTGCAAAAGACTGGCGAGGTGGGTGCCAATGAAACCGGTACCACCTGTAATAAAGTAATTCATTATAGAAAATATTATTTTTTATATCCTAATTCTTCCAATAACTTTCTGTTCCAAGCAGAACGTTCTTTATCAACTATCCATCCCCACTTATTGAAATACTTAATCATATTAACCATATGAATCTTCAACATTTTCTTACTTTTATAAGATGCTGCCCGATGAGCATGTACAATGGTCACACTAGGAACAAACATAGTTCGATACCATTTGTGCATTCTCCTAGTTATATCAATATCTTCAGGATACATGAAGAACCTTTCATCAAACAATCCTACTTTTTTGAAACATTCCAGACGAAAAAACATAAAACTACCTTGATGATAGGGCACATTCATTTCTTTCTTATGGTCATCGAATTTTAGTTGATAACGTATATTCATCTTCTCCACCATTCTCTTAGGTAGGAAACGTCGGAAAATCAGAATTGGCAGGTGTGGGAAGAAGACGGCAGGTATATTGCTGCTCTCCATCAGGGTATACTACATTGGGCTGTACCTGTGCTACATCCGCATGTGCATCCATATATGCTGCCAGAAATTCCAAAACCGAAGGTTCAAAATATACATCCGAATTAAGAATCAAATGGTATTTTCCACCCGAGTTGAGTACCTGTCTCAATGCCTGGTTATGCCCTGCTCCATAGCCTACATTTTCACTGCCAATATATATCACATTGGGGTATTGCTGACAGAAATCTGCAATATACCGCTCGTTGGAATTATCGACAATATAAATTTGGGAAACAAGAGAAGAGATTAGTGACTGCAAGCATTTGGACAGTTCTCCTAGATTCGTCTTGTAGGTGACGATAGAAACTGTTATCATACAATTTTAAAATAAACATTGAATATAAATAAATAGCACTCTCACAAGTTTTTTTCAGTGTCTTTCATGTGAATATTTAAAACTATATTTACAACTATTACGATTTAAACAATCTTCTCAACTAACCTTACATTATGCTGGTTTCTTTTATCCAAGGGCGGAGGTAGTCATGTAATTGGGACCATAGAACTTAGTAAGGAAATTCTCCGTTTCCTCCATACCATTCACGATAATATCCTCAAAAAGAAGTTCTTTACCTTTACCAAACCAGTATTTAGGCTGTGTTTCACCCATTTTTTGCGGACCACCCAAAGTGGCTCCATACTCACATTTATCCAAATCGTACCTGCGAGATATCCAATCAATGAAACATCCAGCCCAATGCTGATTTATCACCTTTTCAATATGAGTAATCCTAGCAAAAGAAATAAAAAAGGTCTCTATAGCAGATCTATCTTTTTCTAAATCAACTTCATTACTAAAATTTGAGATTTATAGAGCAGTCTTGCTGTCAAATATGCCGCACTAAATATCTTGTATTTGAAAGTTCCAGGATTTGGAACACCGTCAATAATAAGAATATCCACCCAAACAGACATCGTGGCTTTTTTCATCCCCTTTCCTACCTCAAGCTTATATCTTGTATCCACGACATGAGCTGCTGTCCATTGATGCCCTTTCTGTTGAATTGTATCTAAAAACATATATTGTGGAAATTCATTTTGATATTGCTTTAATTTCTCGAAATCTTTGCGGGACATTGCAATATCCACATCATCATCCCACGGAATAAAGCCTTGATGACGAATAGCTCCTAACAATGTTCCTCCATATACATAGTACGTCAAATCATGGCGTTTACAGATAGCAATAATCTCTTTCAATATACTCAGCCCAATTTTCTGTATTGCATTTAAATGCTCATATTCGTTCGTCATAATTCACTCAATATTTTGATTGTTCTTTGTATCCCCGATTGAATATCATATATGGATTTCCAGCCAAGTTCCTGAAGTTTTGTACTGTCTAGTCTTGCCTTTGTTGCCTTGCTGTATCCCATACTTTCAATTGCATCAGGAATCTCAAACACGACTTATTACCCACAGAGTCTGCTATAATCTTCGCTAAATCTCTCAACATAATATCTGAAGATTCGTCAGCAATATTATACGCCTCTCCTTTTTTCCCTAGCAGCAAAACATACAACAACCCACATACAGCATCTGCCACGTATGTATAAGAGTAATACTGAGTTCCCTCACTTTTAAGCACTATATCTTTTCCGACAATAGCCTTACAAATAAATTGGGAAATGGCTTTTGTATCGCTCATCAACATAGTTGGACCATAAGAACGAGTTAGACGTGGAATCACAATATCCAACCCTCTTTGTTTTATATAAGCCTGACATAGAGCTTCACCGCATCTTTTACTCTCAGGATAACCTGCTCTAATCGTGTTACAATCAATATAACCACAATATTTTTCTTCAAATTTCTCAATATCCCTCGATTTTCACCATAGATTTCATTTGAGGAAGCGAAAACACAGCGTGATGCATGATGAGCACAAGCAAACTCCAACATGTTCTGAGTTCCAATAATATTGGTTGTTATGGTTCCTATTGGATCTGTAGCATAGGCAACAGGATGTGTATTGCTAGCCAAATGGAGAACATAGTCCACACTTCCAATATCATTTCTAACAAACGGCAGATTAATATCGTATGATATAAACTGAAATAAAGAAGATTCATAACAATAACTGAATCTTGATTTGGCCTTATCTTCATTCCTTCCAAGAGAATAAACCTTACAATTCAACCCCTGCTCCCTATTCAGTAGCATGATAACATCTATTAAGAAACTGCCAACAAGTCCAGTAGCTCCAGAAATTAACAAAGCCTTATTCTGCAACTTATTCCAAGGAAGAGGATGAGTTATAATTTTCATTATATCATCCTGATACATAGTATTTTCTATCAGATTCATTACTTCAACCAATTATCCTTTTCTTTCTTTAGATATCCCTTAAACATTTCCAAATCATCTTTTGTAGTCAGTTTAATATTTTTATCTGAACCGGCGGCAAAATAGAGTGTTTCACCTAATTCTACCATCATCGTATTGGTATAGGCAGAGCCTTTAATACCAATCTCCTTCTCAAACGCTTCATGATACGCCCAGTCTAGTTTTCCAAACTTATAAGCCTGCGGAGTAGAAACCCTTCTCAATATTTCACGTGGAATATACTGTTTCGTTGTTTTCTCATTCTCAGGATTTACAACGAAATTTGCTCATTATAGGGCAATGAAGTAACTGCATTCCCATGTATTTGGGCTTTCATTATCACATCGGTAAGAACCGTTTCATCCACCAATGGCCGAATGCATCATGAATCACAATTATATCCTCATCACCAACTTTACCCTCAAGATTGAACACGCCATTCCTGATACTTTCCTGTCCTGTATTTCCTCCACTTATCACCCATTTAAGTTTGGTGATATTAACTGATGAGCATAAGCCCAAAGGACATCATGCCATCCATCAATGCATACCACTTCAATGGCATCTATCTGAGGATGTCGCTGAAATCCTTCCAACGTATAAATAATAACAGGTTTATCATACACATTGATAAATTGTTTTGGAATGTCCTGACCCATTCGCTGACCTGATCCCCCTGCAATTATAACAGCTATATTCATTTTATAAATAGTTTTACGTATAACCAAAATAATGGATAACAATAGTAGTGCAATTTTATCTTACGATCCAACACTGATAATTCTTTTTCTTTTAAAATATATTTGTTAGAAAAACATATCAACTTTTTCTTTAACTCCCCATTTTGCTTATTACCTTCCAATTTAACAATACCAACATAAGCAGCACCAAGAATCTGAGCTATCTGGTAATTCTCTAAATCAGGATAATACTCTCGAATAAAGTCCAATCTCTTTAGCCATAATTCATGCCTATCTCGAATAAGGCGAGGATAATATTGTGCTGCAGTTATACTTCCATCTCTCTGATAATAATTATAAAGTGGCTGTTCGGTTACATATATCCTTTGAGATCTATGTATCAACTTATATATAACATCTTGATCTTCTGCAAGTCTTCCGACTGGAAATCTTAAACCTTCAAATAAGTGAGACGAAAACATTTTATTACAAGCATAGTTAAAAATACCTCCTCTCGCAACATTATGTATAAGATATTTCATACACATATTCTTATCTGTTAATCCTGCCATACCTCTTTTACTCCTAATAACCTTACCAGAATCGAATACAAAGTTTAAGCCGAATATAACAGTATCTGCTTTATAATCAGAAGCCAAACGATTGAGAATTTCACACGTTTTTTTTTCAATCCAATCATCACTATCAACAAACATCAGATAGTCACCTTTAGCTATATCCAAGGCCGTATTCCTTGCATCTGAAAGTCCTCCATTAGATTGATGAATAACTTTTACACGCTTGTCTTTTTTAGCATACTCATCACAAATTTCTCCACTCCGGTCTGGACTTCCATCATCAACTAAAATAATTTCAATATTATGATAAGTCTGATTAACTAATGAGTCTACACATCGAGACAAATATTGCTCCACATTATAAACTGGAACAATAATACTTATTAAACTGTCATTTCTACTCATAAAAATAATCTATCCGTTTACACCTAATCAATCCCCAATATTTTTGAAGTATAAGGATAAGTTTCACTTGTGTTTTTTACTACATAAAGAAATATCCAATATGCCATTAAATATAGGATACATCCAATTTTTAAAACAGGATTTGTTTTCTTAGAAGACAATTCAATAGAAAAAAATAAATACTTAAGATATAAAATACAATCCAATTCGATATAAAAAGACACTCAGTAGTTGAAATGTCAAACACAATAAATAAATTGTGGTAATAAGAAATTGGAATAGAAAAAATATTTTTGTCCATAATTTTTTTTCTATATGAATTATACATTATCAGGTAGAATACTAAACAAAGAAGCAAAGGAGCGTATGGGAGCCTCTCAACTCCTTCGAATGCTCCTCCTTCGCCATATCGCATAGTGTAAGCCTCATTAAACAATCCCAGATCTCCTATCATATCCAAAAGAGTCCAAAAAGCCATAGTTACTGT
>ENA-OQDD01000085-OQDD01000085.1-human-gut-metagenome-genome-assembly--contig:-NODE-85-length-35936-cov-3.763551_pt1 | contig 35936 bp, 52 predicted proteins | sample MGYA00242507_ERZ504598 | MGnify/ENA primary metagenome ERZ504598 (study PRJEB26092, sample SAMD00036318) | human gut metagenome | host: Homo sapiens | study: EMG produced TPA metagenomics assembly of...
ATGCAGTGAAACAGCGACCGGTTGAGAGAACCGTGTCTGCAGTGTAATCAAGGCAAATAAGATAAGTAAAAAAACCGGAAATTATGATTATGAAATTCCGGATTTTTCCATATGGAAAGAGCGTGTCAGCTGCGTAGGAACCGGTCGATTTGATTCTGCTTGCCCATGATGATGAGTTCGTCGTTGCGGTGCATGATGAGCTCTTTCGAACCGTATTCGAATTCCTTGCCCGGCGATTTGATGCCGACCACGGTAATGCCGAAGCGTTCATGCACGCGAGCGTCTTCGATGGTGTAGCCGACCACATGCGCGGGGGTATGGATTTTGACGACGTTGTATGCGCCTTCAAGCTCGATGTAGTCAAGATAGTTGCCGGACACAAGATGTCCGACGCGTTTGCCGGCGTCGGTTTCCGCGTTGATGATGTGGCGTGCGCCGATGCGTTGCAGAATGCGGGCGTGTTCCTTCGACACGGACTTGGCCCAAATGTCGGAGATGCCGGCGTCGAGCAGATTGCCGGCGGTAATGACGGAAGCTTCGACGCTGTCGCCGATAGCCACGACGGCCGTGTCGAAATCGGATGCGTTGATCTGCTCCAACGCCATCACATCGGTCATGTCGGCCTGCACGGTGGGAATCTGCGAAGACCAACGGTTCACCAGTTCGCCGTCTTTGTCGACGGCGAGCACATCCTGGCCCATCATGTCGAGCGTGGTGGCCACAGAGCTGCCAAAACGCCCCAAACCAACTACGAGAACGCTTCTGGTGTTGTTGGCCATGATGTTATGCACCTTTCGAAATTCCGTCTTCAAAAATCTATATTCATGTGTGATTGCAGGCAACTGCAAGTATATGAAGCCGTATCGTCAGCCGACCACAATCTGCTCGGTGGGGTAGCGGACGGCCTCGAGATTGTGTGGACGCGAAATCGCGTAGGCGATGGTGAGCGGTCCGAGACGCCCGATGAACATGGTTGCGGCGAGAATGTATAGCACCGTGGGACTGCTTTCACTGGCCACGCCCACCGAGTAGCCGCCTAGGCCGAACGCGGAGCAGGTATCGAACAGTGCGTCGCACAGCGAGCAGTCGGTGATGATCATCAGCGCCATCGACACCACGGTGACCAGCATGAGGCATGCCGTACTTACGGCCACGGCGGTCATAACCGCCTGCGTGTGGATGCGGCGGTGGAACGCGTTGATGTCGTGGCGTCCGGTGAATGCGGCACGACAAGTCAGCAGAATCACCGCGAACGTGGTGACGCGGATGCCACCTGCGGTCGAGGTGCTGCCACCGCCGATGAACATGACGATGGACAGGAACACTTTGGTTGCGTCGCTGACGCCTGGCATCCACGACAGGTCAAAACCGGAGCTTCGTGGCATGACGGCCGCGACCATGGCGTGCCAGAGGCGCGGCTCGATGCCGTCTCCGGCGAACAGCAGCTTGTTGTTCCATTCCATCAGCAGGAACCACGTGAACGAGGCGATCACAATGCAGAACGTGGTGGTCAGTGTGAGCTTGGTGTGCAGGCTCCAGCGCTTCGGAGGACGGCGCATGCGCCAGGAGCGCATCAGGTTCAACAACACCGGGAAGCCGAGGGTTCCGCAGAAAGCACTGGCCAGGATCGGCAGGCCGACCGCCCAGTTGTTGACATGCAGCCCGGCTCCGTCGGGGGTGAAGCCGGCATTGTTGTACGCCATGACCGCGAAGAACAGCGATTCCCACAATGTGTGGCGCACATTACCGTGGTTGACCTTGTAGAGGCCGGGGAACAATGCGACGAATGTGATGCCTTCGATGACGAATGTGGTGGTGATGACTACGGTGAGCACGCCTTTGATTTCACCGAGCTTCGTAGTGCCGAGTTCGTTGGCGGTCAGCATGCGCTGCGTGGCCTTGAGATGGTGGTTCACGGCCAATGCGATCAAGGAGGCGAACGTCATGACGCCAAGCACCCATCTGCACGGCGAAGATGAGCACGCCTTGGCCGAAGGTGGTCCAATGCGTGGTGGAGTTGACGATGGAGATTCCGCATGTGGAAATGGCGGATACTGCGGTGAAGAACGCGGTGGTGAACGTGGTGGTGAACGTGGTGGTTTCGTCTTTCGGCGTGGCAATGGGCGTCATCAGCAACGTAGTGGACAACGCCGCGAGCGTCAGAAAGTAGAAGATGGTCAGACGGCCTGGATGGTTGACGAGTCGGCGCGTGAGGCCGCGCTTGCGTGGCTTGCGGTCTTCCGCCATGGCCTTCTCGAAAGTATCTCCCGAGAACCACCATGCGTAGCCATGTGAGGCCTCACGATTGGAGGAGGACTCGTCAAAGACGAGGTTTGACATGCCGTTCCTCTCTCCTTTTCTTACGATGTTCGGTCTTCGTTCCTGTGAGCTATTGTAAGCATATGTGCGACTAACAGGCTATTTGACGGCTGACATTCCTGATTCGTGGCTTGCATCGGAGACGGATTTGAGGCGTGTTCGCGGGTTTTGGCATGTTTTCGACGCGCATTGCCGGTTTTCGTTCATTTGTTCGATTACACTGGAGGTCGGTGACGTCTTCATGGGCGTTTTCCATAGGGCGTTTCCTTTTGCTGGAAAGGGATTAACGATGTTCGGTACCCGTCATGCGGTGGTGGTGACGCATAGTCGTCTGAGGGAGAGTGGCACGGTGGTTGAGGAGCTGTCGGGCAGCTGACCCAGGCCGGTTTCGAAGTGTCGATCATTGACAATATCGAGGCGCCGGATTTCGGCAAGCAGCCGCCGGTGGTTTCTGAACGTACTGAGATCGTGGTGGTGCTCGGCGGGGATGGCACCATTCTTCGAGCGGCTGAACTGGTGCACTGCACCAGTGTGCCGATTCTTGGCGTGAACTTGGGGCATGTCGGCTTTTTGGCGGAGTTTGAAAGCTTCCAGATGAGTGAGGCGATCCGCAGGGTTGCCGAGCATGATTATTCCATTGACGAACGCATGATTGCGCATGTCGATGTGTGGCTGCCGGGAGCAAGCGAGCCGATTGAGGATTGGGCGTTGAATGACATCACGTTGGAGCGTGCAGACCGTGGCAAAATGGTCGAACTGTCGATTCGTGTGGATGATGTGGAAATGAGCTCCTTCGGCTGCGATGGCGTGATCGTGTCGACTCCGACCGGCTCAACCGCATACGCGTTCTCCGCCGGAGGACCGATCATGTGGCCGAACGTGAAGGCGTTGCAGTTGGTGCCGTTGGCCGCTCATGCCCTGTTCGCGCGCCCCTTGATTATTGCTCCGGTTCCACATTCGCCATTGATATCCTTGAGGATTCCACGTCGGATGGTTGGATCTGCTGCGATGGCCGTCGCCAATGCGCGTTGCCGCGGGGCACTAGGTTGAGGTGCGCGAATCGAAGAGCACATTGCGCCTGGCCCGTCTTTCCGGCGTGCCGTTCACGAATCGTCTGGTCACGAAATTCGATCTTCCTGTTGTCGGTTGGCGCGAGCAGGCGCGTAAAACCGGGGGAGTGCATCATGGGCATGTGTTTCCGGAAGATAAAGAAACGAACGAGTAAAAACACTGATGCTTGAAGAACTTGAGATTCATAATCTTGGCCGATCCGTTCCGCGCTGATCGCACCTGCCGGCGGTATGACGGCGATCACCGGCGAGACGGGTGCAGGCAAGTCGATGCTGCTCAGTGCGATTCGGCTGATTTCCGGCGGTCCTTCCGACGGTGGCCGTGTATCGGTCGGAGCGGGCGAGGCGTGGGCGCAGGGCGTGTTCGAGGTCGCCTCGTCACCGGCCGCGGTCGCAGCCGCGCACGAGGCGGGTTTCGAACCTGAAGACGGAGAACTGTTCCTGTCTCGCAAGGTTCCTGCCTCCGGGCGCTCCCGCAGCATGCTGTCTGGTCGTAGCGTGCCTCGTTCCGTACTGGGGTCGATCGCAGCGGAGCTGGTGACGATTCATGGTCAGGCCGACCAGTTGCGTATCGCGTCTTCGACGCGGCAACGTGAGTTTTTGGACCGCTATGCCGGCGATGATGTGGCGTTGGTCGCATACGGCAAGGCTTGGAATGCGCTTCGTGCCATGGATGAGCGGTTGGAACGACTGTCGAGTCAGGAATCGTCCATGCGCCAGCAGGCGGATTACCTGCGCGAGTCCATCGAACGAATCAACCGCATCGATCCGCAGCGGGGGAGATGGCCGAGTTGCGTGCCCGGCGCGATCGCATTGAGAACGCGGCCGAGATCGCCGAAGGGGTGAACCGTGCGTTGAGCGCGTTGGATGCTTCGCAGGTTGTTGACGATGTTGAATCATCCAGCGCCACCGATCTGATTGATCGCGCGTCGCAGGCGCTTCGCGCCATTCATGTGGACGGCGTGTTTTCGGAACTGGCCGATCGGCTTGATTCCATCAGCACTGATTTGTCTGATGTGGTGTTCACCTTGTCGGGCGAAGTCGACAATGATCTCGGCATGGAAGACTTGGACGCCATCAACGGGCGGATCCATGAGCTTGACGAATTGGTTCGTCGTTGGGGCCCGGAATTGTCGGACGTGATCGCGTGGCGAGATCAAGCGGTGTTCGACTTGGAGGATCTGGACGCGTCTCCGGAAAAAGTTAGTCAATTGCAGGCGGAACGTGAAAAACTGTTCGGTGAGGCGTTGAAGGCGGCGCGTGCGGTAAGCAAAAGACGTGCCGCCGCCGCGAAGGAACTCGCCGCCAAAGTCACTGCGGAACTCGAATCTCTTGCCATGAGCGGATCGAAACTAGAGATCCGTGTATCGGAACGTGAACATTTGGACGCTTCCGGCGCTGACGGCATCGATTTTCTGTTCACGCCGTTCCCGGGTTCTCCGCAAATGCCGATGGGCAAAAGCGCGTCCGGCGGCGAGCTGAGCCGGCTCATGCTCGCGCTTGAACTCGTTGCGGCGGAAAAACATGTGGTGGCGGGCGGTTCCGTACCTCCCATGACGTTCATTTTCGACGAGGTCGACGCAGGCGTCGGTGGCAAAACCGCGGTGGAGCTTGGCGCGCGATTGGCGAAACTCGCTCAATCCGCGCAGGTCATTGTCGTCACCCATCTGCCACAGGTCGCATCCTGGGCGGACGAACAGTACGTGGTCGCCAAAGGTGAAATGGATGACGGATCAATCGCCACCACCATCAATCAAGTGCGTGGAGAGGCGCGTGTGCACGAAATCGCCCGCATGCTCTCCGGCAGTGAAAGCGAAGCGTCGCTGGAACATGCCGAAGAACTGCTCAAATCATCGGTTCTCGATTAACGTAAGATGCACAATAATAAAGGAGGATATCGATGGCAGGCAATCAAGGCAAGGGCGCCATTTTCGATCTTGACGGCACGCTGCTTGATTCCATGGGCGTTTGGGATCAGGTTGACATCGATTTTCTTTCAAAACGAGGCATTGACGTGCCGGACGATTACATGACGAAAGTCGCGGCCATGCAATTCCGCCAGATCGCCGAATATACGATTGCGCGTTTCAGCCTTACCGACACTCCCGAAGAGCTGATGGATGAGTGGGATCATATGGCCCGCGTCATGTATGCCACAGTGGTCGAAGCTAAACCGTATGCACGTGAATATCTCGCTCAATTGAAAGAGAGTGGAGCGAAACTTGCCGTTGCCACATCGCTGCCGCCGATGCTGAGAGAGCCGGCGATGAAGCATGTTGGCATTTTCGACTACTTCGATGAAGTGGTCAGTGTCGATGATGCCGGCGACGTCGGCAAAGACCAGCCGGACGTGTATCTGTTGGCTGCATCTCGCCTCGGAGTCGAGCCGGGGGAGTGCACCGTGTTCGAGGATTTGCTGATCGGCATGCGTTCCGCCAAGTCGGTTGGCATGAAGGTATGGGCCGTGCACGACGATTCGTCCGATGCCGATTGGCCGGCGATTTGCGGTCTGGCGGATGGTGTCATGTTCGACTTCCATGACGCGCCTGCCGTATTGTAGGAACCGGCGTCGTGCGGGGATATATGCATTTGGGGCTTTCCGTTGATTCGGAAGACCCCAAATCCGTTCCATAAGAGTCTACCGGCTGGCTTGGTTCAGATGTCCTTGCTGCCGTAAATATGCAGCGATATCTTGCGGGAGAACGCCAAGGCGAGTACGTCGATGATCAAGAATGCCGCTAACGCAATGGCTTGGTGCCGGCTGATTGCCTCGGCCAGCTGTTCGACGGTCTTTTGAGTTCCGGCAATGCCTTGCACAGTCCGATGACCGTGCCCACGATCACGCCGATGCTCAGAAAAATGGCGGCCATGGCACGATAAGGGGAGAACCGGTACAGGAACGGCTGCACGATGGCGTTGAGCAGCACGAGGGTCAGCACGGTCATCGCGGCGAAGTCGATCGCATCCGTCACTTTAACTGGCTCGTGCATGATGGTGCCGGCGCAGGCGATGCTGACGGCCACTTCCAATCCCGCCACCAGATCGCAGGCGATAAGGAATGCGAATCGTCCGAGGATCTGGTGGTTGCGGTTGATGGGCACGATGCCGTTCATCCAATGATGGTTGTTCATTTGTTCATAGGAGAACAGGGTGATATTAAGCATCAGGAAGCCGGAGGCCGCCCCGCCGATGGCGGCTCCCGCAACGCTGTCGAGAGTGGACCCTGTAGCCGCCATCAGGCATGTGAAACCTGGAACGTACGCGAAGAAGATGGCTATGTACGACCGCCCGTAGCTGATGGTACGGTTCCAGTCCAAGGAAATCTGCCTAAGGATGGCGGTCATGGCGTCCGCGTTCGCTGTCGTGTTCATCGTACGTCTCCTTCGTTGGTATTGCCGATTGCCGTATGTGCCGCGGCGTTGGTCAGTCTGATCACATCCTCAATCGAAGCATGCTGTGTCAGGAGACCGTCGGTGCCGCCGATGTGTGGGATATCCTGCGTGCGGACCAACGCGTCGAAGCCGGTTGCGTATGTGCGGATGCCGACCATTGCCCGCCGCAGACCATCAGTAAGCTCATCCGGACCGCCCTTGACCAGGCGGAACGCGTCTTCGAACTCGTCTTTCGGCCCGCTGTAATACAGCATGCCGTTCGTTATATACGCGAGGAAATCCGCGCAACGCTCCAAATCGGCGGTGATATGCGTGGAGAAGATTACGCTGTGTCCGCCATCCGCAACATAATCGGACAGGATGTCCATGAGCTCGTCGCGGGACAGTACGTCCAGACCGCTGGTCGGCTCGTCGAGAATCAGCAGTTTCGCATCGTGCTCAACGCCACGGCGAGCATGAGCTTCATCTGCATGCCGCGCGACAGATCCTTGATCTTCTTGTTCCGTCCGAGTCCGAACCGTCTGAGATATGCGTCGAACAGATTGTGGTCCCACAGCGGGTACATTGGGCTGCTTGTCCGTTCCACCGCGTCGACCGTCATGTATTCGATGAAATAGCTGCTGTCGAGCACTACGCCCAGCTGCTCTTTGGCCCGCTCCTCATCGGCCATCGCGTCAAGGCCGAGCACTTCGATTCGTCCCGCGTCTCGCGTGGTCATATTGAGGATCAGTTTGATCAACGTGGATTTGCCGGCTCCGTTCGGACCGACCAGACCCATGATGTAGCCGGACGGCAGGTCGAAGGTCACGTCATCCAATGTGAAGCCGGAATCATAATGCTTCGTCAATCCGGTTACGCTCAAGGCCAAGGTTGGCCGCGTTCCTTGGGGGAGTGAGGAATCGTTCATGATTGTTCCCTGTACGCTTTCTCGAACATGCCAAGCAGATCAAGTAGGCTGATGTCGGCGGCTTTGGCTCGATGGAAACTTCACGGAGCTTGTCCATGATGCGTTCACGCGCACGTTCCTTCATGAGTTCGTTGCCTCGTTCCATCACGAATGTGCCTTTGCCCTGCACATTCTCCACGAGCCCCTCGTCGGCCAGTTCGTTATACGCTCTGGTCACGGTGAGCACGCTGACGCGCAGTTCCTTGGCGAGCTTGCGCAGTGAGGGAAGCGCCTCGCCTGCTGTAAGCTCACCCGACATGATCGCGGACCTGATCTGGTTCTTGATCTGCTCGTAAATCGGTTCTCCGGACACGGATGAGATGATCAGCTTCAATCTGTGCCTCTTTTTCTGTATGTTTCGTAGGTGATATATCTCCCGGCCGAACAGTTAGATGCAAACTGTTTAGCTGTTATATATAACAGTAACACAGAAAACCCGTACTGTTATTACGTGTCGCATAACAGTACGGGTTTTGTTGGAATATAAGGAAATCCGCCGCTCCATGAACGCCTCTTGCGGTCGACGATTGACGGAAGCGACATTTACTTGCGTTCGAGGATTCCCGTATGGACGGTTATGCGCGAGTCGGATGGATGATACGGCGGAAACACAGGTAGATCAGCTACGCCAACGGCATGGTCATCAACATAGGCAGTGTAGGGAACCGGCGATGAGTCCCACGCCAATCATGATTGCGATTTTCTTCGCGCCGAAGGAGAGAGCGTCCGTTTCGGCGCGATCCGTCGCCTGGGTGGTGTTGCTATCTTGCTGCATGATTGTTTGTTGGGGAAACCATCTGTTATTCCATTCCCTTATAGAGTTCTTTGGCTAGACCAATCAGTGACTTGTCTGAGCCTGCTGGGCCAATAAGGCATGCGCCGCATGGCAGTCCATCTGCTGTTTCCAATATCGCGTATCGTCCGTTCATAGTCGGGTAGTTGTTGAAACATCGACAGATCAATCAGACCGTGAACGCCTTTGGTGTGATATCAACGACTTGCGTCACGTTGAAGTCGATGTCAGCCGACAGCAGCAGGTACACTTGTTGACGTGGCATCTCGAACATGGCGGCAATCATATTGATGGCGTGTTCGACGCTTTGCGATAATGCGTCATCCAGCGTACTGCTGAAACCCATTGGAATCAGCGTGCCATGACTGATCGCAAATGGCAGAGGGGCTGCGGACGTTTTCTTGGAGATGATCACGCAGCCATTCCCTGGCTCTGACGGTATTGTACCGGACTCATCCAACCGAGCGACCGTTTGATGCGCTCGTGGTCGTACCAGCGGATGCAGTCGTCGACCGGGACGAGCACCTCGTCGCGGGTACGTTCCTCCCAATGCCCGGGATGGACGGACTCCATCTTCATGCATCCGAAGGACCCCTCCGCGCCGTCGTTCCTCGGGACCGAACATACGATAATCCTTTCATTCAGTCTCCAAGAAAACGTCCGCATCCTGTAACGTCCGGATTCTTGCATACTTTGGGTTTTCGGTCCTGACGTGAAAGGCGGGGACGTTTCCACGTGTCAAGTCGACAATCGGCCAGCCATAATGATGTGCGTTGATTGGGGGTGTCCGCAGCGAAATCGGTGGAACTTGTCCAGCAGGTTCTGTGATACGTCGAGCATCGTGAATCCATGGGGTGGGGGAGTTGCGGCTGTGCAACTTACTTGAGTTCTAAGCGACGGTTCGCGGATTATTTGTCGATCGTTCACGTTTAAGGCGTTGCGTGTTCGCCTTCCGAGCCTATTTTGTCGCCCGGGCTGGCTTGTCTGACAGCTTCAATGTGGCAAAGCAGAAGAGGTAGAAGAATGAGGATAATGGCGAAAAACCATACGGCAACAAAGGAACAGCGGCAGGCAGGAGCCTGGCGCAAACGCGGTACCAAATCGGTGGGCGGTGGCATGCTCGCGTTGACAAGCGCTGTAGTGGCAGCGGCCATGCTCGCAACGCCAGCGGCTTTGGCTGGGGAAGGAACCGCCCGGTATTACAGCAGCAAGCAGCCGTATGTTGCACCGGCGAGCACATCATATTCAGCAATTCCGAGCAGATACCATCTTGCATACACCGAGTCTGTGGCAAGGCATGGCTCGCGTGGCCTGTCGAGCTACAAGTATGACGCTTTGCTGGCACTGATGGCTCAGTCTGCTGCGGAAAACAATTATGCTGGATTCGTTAGCCCAGAGGTTGGCAAGGAATTCATCAACAATGTCAATGCCATTACTGCGGCCAACGTGGGCAACGGGTATGGCATGCTCTCTGGTCAGGGCGCCATACAGCATCAGGCATTGGTGAGAGAATATACCAGCGTGATGCTGATCTGTTCGCCAATGCCGCAAAGCAGGGACTGCGCGTCTCATACCAGAGCTCGGGTGAGCCTCGTGCAACCGAATCCGGAGAGAATTTCAAACTAGGATTCGATCAGGCTTCCAACGGTTTGCTGGCGAATGCGGTTGTAGCACCGAATAATCCTGCGGATAACAATTCCGGCAAGAATTTCGACAAGAACACCACCACGTTGTATTTCCATAAGACTGATAATCCGGATGGTACGCAGAAAACGGGCGAGGCCAAGGAGCGCGCGGAACGTTACCAGCAGTTCGTCGCGAATGATGGGGCATCGCCGAAGCTGAGGAAAACGTGACGAACGATCCGTCCATGACCACCGCTTCGCATAATCTGCTCTCTCAAATCTTCACTGACGATTTCCTCGCGTCCATCGGCAAGGAGGAAGGCCAGCGCATCTGGTACAACACGGCTGACGGCACGAAAAAGGGTGCGGCCAATTGCGCTGCTGGCGCCGACCCTGCCAAGGATGCGAACGCGTGCGGTGACGCCAAGAAGAAGATCGCGTCGGAACAGGACGCGGCAATGGATTTGTACAATCTGTACATCATCGCGGCCGATATGGAACAGGAGAACACCGGATCCCACACGTTCAATTTCGACCAGTACTTCCAAGGTCAGCACGCCCAGGAGGCGAAGACGTTTGCTTGGTCGCTTGATGCCGAGGACTTCTATGAGAAGGGACCGGGGCGCGCAGGTCAGGATGAGACCTACCGCATTGCCCAGCCGTTGCTCGACGATTTCTTCAATGCGATCGACACGAGGGAGCGGGCCGGCACCGCCGCGACGTTCCGATTCGCACATGCCGAAACCATTATTCCGTTTGCGGCATTGCTGAAGCTGCCTGGATCGCAGCAGCAGGCGAGTGAACTGTACACGTATGAGAATAATCCGTGGCGTGGCGAAAGTGTGACGCCGATGGCTGCGAATGTGCAGTGGGATGTGGTTGTGCGTGATGGTACGGACGTCTCGGGGCAGCCGTATCAGCCGTTGGTCAGAATGCTGTACAACGAGAAGGAAATCGGATTCAACGATTCCTGCACGCCAATTGCGGATGGTTCGACCTGGTATAAGGAAAGCGAGCTGAAAAGCTGCCTGAATGGTAAGGGAACCACGGTTGATGCCCGACTGACGGATGAGGAAGGTCAGCCTGAAACGCCGGGCCATGAATCGACACCAGATGATTCGCAGAAGGCTCCGGGTGCGAATGATGCGAACGGCCAGCGGAAGCATCCGGTGAAATCGTCCGCGAACGGCGGCGATGCGGTCAAGCTCGCCAAAACCGGTTCAAACGTGACGCCCGCCATCGTGGCGACCGTCGTGATGGTGTCCTCCGCGATTTTTGGAGGAAGCTACGCGCGGCGTTCCCGCCGGAAGGCTTGATTTGAAACCTTATCTCGACCAGGTTACGGCCTGACTTGCAACTTGGCCGCAGCCGGACTTCGGTCTAGCGTTTTACATCTGATGCGCTGTTCCCAATTCCCATCCTCGGGCTTGGAAGCAGCGCATCATTGCGTCAAGGTGCGGTATGAGGTCAGTGCGTATGCGGCTGGGGCTTTTCGCGTACTTTGGCGGTGAGATAGTCCGCTTCCACCTTCCATACGGTGACGGCGCGTACCTGCTGGTCGGTGAATTCCGCATGTTCCATGCCGGCCTGCTGCTTCATCAGCAGTGCGAGCCCCTGGCGTGCCTCTCAAGATCGTCGATGATGGATGCGGTGCCATTGCCGACGATCGACTTGAACGCCTCGCCCCAATTGCACAACGTACGTCCTTCGACCACCTCGCAGTCGGTCGCCATCTCGAACGCCATGGGAAGCGCGTTGTTTGCGGCCTTGACCGCGTCCATCTTACGTCCGGTCGCAGAACCATGGAAATACAAGGTGAGATGATTGGATTCCGCATCGAACACGTATCCGAAATTCAACGGCACGATGGTGATGCCTTCCGCATCGGTGTATGCAAGACTCACGATCTTGCACGTTGCGATAATCGCATCGATCTGCTGTGGTTCGGTTACCTCACGGTCGGCACGCCTCATCATGCGATGCTTCCCGCAACCGTCCGCTCATCATTACGACGCGTCACCATGGCACGTTCCTCTCTGCTGGATTTACACACCCAGCCTACCGGCTCCCTCAGCCGATGCTGTACACGCCGGAACCATCATCCCACCAAGCATGATCCACTGGCTCCGGCTGCACAAGACGTTTCGGTCCCTTCAGCATTTCAATCGCCTTCAACTCCAAACGTTCACGCTCCTCAGCCAACGCATCGCCAACACGATCAAGCAAACCGCACACGCAAGCCGTGGGCTGACATGTCGGAAGACGATGATTTATTGTCGGAAGTCTGAGTCTCATCGCGCTTTTTCTCTTCTCTTACGAGGCCGTGCCCCGTGCCGTTACGAGACCTTCGAAAGGCTCGCCGAAGAGCCCATGTTCGAAGACATCGGCACACTGCACGACCACTATCAGGAATTCGGCATCTACCCGCTACTGACACTGCTTGCGTCATTCGCATGAAAAAGCTGATTTATAAACAAAGCGGCATCGCATTCCAGACTAGAAAACTGAACCATCGAGCTTGTCAAGCGCACGCAGCAAAGAATCAACATGACCCTTCGCACGCACGTTGTATCGGGCAACACGAATCACCCCATCGCCATCAATCACAAAAGTCGAACGAATCACACCCTCATAAACCTTGCCATACAACTTCTTCTCACCATACGCGCCATACAAACGATGCACAGTCAAATCAGCATCCGATAGCAGAGGAAACGTCAAATGATCGCGCTCGCGGAATCGGACGAGCCTGTCCAGCGGATCCTTCGAAACGCCGAGCACTGTGAATCCGCGGGAGCTTAGGCGTGCGAGGTTGTCGCGGAAGTCGCAGGCCTCGGTGGTGCAGCCGGGAGTCATCGCGGCAGGGTAGAAGTATAGGATGATATTTTGGCCGCGCAATGCGGAGAGCGTGACACTACCGCCGTTGTCGCTGGGAAGTGTAAAGTCCGGGGCCGTTAGTCCTGCTTCGAGTCGTGCAGATGTACGGGAGTCCTGCGCTGCTGGGGTTGCTGGCGAATTGATGTCGGACATGATTGCTCCTTATCGTTCTTCGGACTTCGTGCCGATACAAAGCGCGAATAGGTGTCATCATACCCGCCTTTGCGTGTGCACAGTTCGTTGACTCGTTGCGCGCCGCCGCGAACTTCAAACAGTAGGCGTCAGACCTGTCAAGGGAACAAATCGGAAAAAGATCCTGCGCGAAGTATGGTTTGAAACGTGTCATCGTGCGCATTTTCTGGATCTGTCGGCCTTGTGCTGAGCAAAGCAGGCTGTATCCCGCCTATGTATGGCAGATTTCGGGATGTGACATGAGGCATCTCGCTTATATATGGCAGTCGGTTTCGCGAAAATGAGGTTTTTCATGCCCCCTACCTACTGCTTTGACGGACTGACCTGCCGTATATAAGCAAGATATCTCCGGACAAGTTCGCAAATCTGCCATACATAAGCGAGATATGAGCAAAACGGTGTTCAACAACAAAGGAAACGTCAAATGATCGCGCTCGCAGAATCGGGCATGAGTACTCTTTAGCTACTCTTCGGAATTCAGAAGCCAAGTGGAAAACGAACTGTCATACAATTCCGTTTATCTCCTATGATGTTTTCCAGAACGGGGAAATTTCGGGGAAGCATGGCGCGTTGAAGAGAGGGACATCCACGTCGCACCGTACGACAACGGAGAACAAAGACGCGGCAGCGAACGTCACCGCGAAATCCATATGGTTCAAACGACAGCTCAACATGGCGGTTGCGGCGGTGGGCAGCGTCGCATTGTGCGCCACCATGGCCTTCGTCGCGGCACTCACCGGCTACGTTTCCTCAAGCGACCTAGACTCCGCAGCATACAAGATGGCGGCCTCCCAAGCTGAAATCACCGAGAGTCTCATCACCGACAGCGACGGCGTGCGGAAGGTCTACAATTCTGCCGCCATAGCGTTCCCTGACGGGCACACCGACTCCTACCAGAAGATGCATCGCGCCGGATCCGAGGAAACCGCATGGTCGTTGCCTGGCAGCACGCCGGTCATGTTCGAGATGCCCGAGTGGACCGGCTCGGACGGCAAGCCACTCAAGGCCGGTATCGACATTTGTTGAGACGGCCACTTCTATCCGGAACTCGGTCGTTATTATGCCGCATCCGGAGCCGAACTGTTCCTGCATCCGACGGCCACGACCGGCAACGCATGGCATCGCGAATCCCGCATGGGCAGCTATACCGACCGTGACGGTCTCGCAGTGATCACCGACAACGTATGGGGTCCCGACGGTACGCTCGACGTCGACGCAACCCGATCTACTTCGTCGATGAGAACGGCGACACCGTTTCCTCCGGCAAGGACATTGCGGTCTACAACTACGCAGGAGTTGGATCTGACCCGTTCCGCACGTCGAGCCTCATCATCAACGCATGGAGCGGCAAGGATGGCACCCCGTTCGACTACTCCACGGGCAGCGCGCTCGACACCAGCGGAACAGGCAAGGGCGCGTCCGACAGCGAATCGGCCGACATGACGTTCGCCGAAGGCGCCTACGATCCAGACAATCTGGAAATCCGACAGATGAACTTGTCCCGCGCAGGGTTCAGTGTCATGAACTTCAACGCTCGCCTCTGCTCCAAGATGTACGATCAGCTCGCCAAACTGACCATCCCAGGATATCAGGCCATGTATGATGATCCGACCGAACTCGACAAGAGCGCGCTCGAAGCTCCGATCGCGGCGGCACAGGCCAAGCTTGCGAATTCGGCAAATACACGGACGATACGGTCGCATCTCTCACGGAAGCGTACGAGCAAGCCCTCTCGCTGTGGAACAACACCACGTTCAGCAGCGAACAGAACGGTCTTGTCTCCAATGCCGCCACGCTCCTTAACACGGCATTGGACGGTCTGAAGCTTCGGGAAACGAAGCCTGATGACCAGCCGGGCGGTGGCGAGGCCAAGCCGAATGACAAGCAGCCCTCGAAAGACAAAAATGCCAGCAAGGCCGATGGAAAACCGACTGCGGACTTGCCTCGCACGGGCTCCGACATCGTTCCCATTATCGCGGTCATGCTTCTCCTTGCAGGAGCCGGAACCACTGCCGGTACGTTGATACGCCGCAAGCATGTGTAGCGGTATGTTCTAGAAACCACCACCAGATAAATGGCCGGTCGAAGCACATTAGCTGCGACCGGCCATTTATCAGATGGGGTACGGTGATTAGAAGACGCTGTAGCCGCCGTCTACGCGAATGTCAGTGCCAGTAACGTACGAGGACGCGTCGCTGGCGAGGAAGAGCACCGTGCTGGCAATCTCGTCATTCGTGCCGAAACGATGCATCGGCACGACCTCGAGCATGGCGTCGTGGCCAGGCATGTCGATACGGCCATTGAAAATTCCAGACCACACGTATCCGGGGGAGATGGTGTTGGAACGGATACCATCCTTGGCGAGCGCGGCAGCAAGGTAACGTGAGTGTTCCATGATGGCCGCTTTGGTGGCGCCATACGCGTTCACCGGCGTCGGACTTCCCATCATATAGTTCGCGTTGTGTCCGGACAGGGAGGCTGTGAAGATCAGTGAGCCGCCATGACCGTGTTCGCGCATGATTTCATGCGCGATGCGGCCGGTACGGTAGGTGCCGTTGAGGTTGATGTTGATGGTGCGCGTCCATACTTCTTCGGTGGCGTCTTGATCGTCGCCCGGTACGTTGACTCCGGCGTTGAGGAACGCGAAGTCGACGGTGCCCAGCTGTTCCACCAATTGTGTTTTGAGTTCGGCTACTTGTTCGACGTTGGTGACGTCGCAGGTGAGCGCGATGACGTTGGTGCCGAAACGTTCGCTCATGTCTTTCGCCAGTTCGGTGAGCTTGTCTTCTTGGCTGGGCAGGTCGACTAGTGCGACGTCTGCTCCGGCTTGGGCGAGCGCGGCCGCCGCGTTGCGTCCTAGACCGCCTGCGGCTCCGGTGACGAAGCCTTTGCGGCCGCGCATTGAGAATTTGTCGAGTATCGAGTAGTTTGAATCCTCATTTGTCGAGGGGATAACGTTCGTCGAAGATTTGTTCGACGGTTTTCTCTGGATCTTCGATGATTCGTCTGCCATGTTTCGCTCCTTTGCGTGATGGTGACCGCTTTTTTGGATGCGTCCGCGCATCATGTTTTGCGCATCTATGGACCATGTTTGCGGTTGCCTATGTTCGTGCCTGCGGTCGTTCGGCGTCCGTGCCGAACCAATCCGAGTATAGCAAATAAAACGATGGCGGTGCTGTCAGTATTTGTCAGGTAAAACGTAATGAGGAAACCGTAAGGTCAATATAAGAAGATAGTTGATGATTGAAAGGGGAGTGGTGATGACGGATTTGAAAATGTTTTCCAAGCCTGTGGTGTTCACGGATTTCGATGGGGTGCTCAACGCCTTTCCGGATGACAAGCTTTTGCGCAGGGGCGGCGTGAACAAAGTTATGACCTGGGCGAAGCCCGACAGTCCCTACGCGAAAATGTACAATCCTGAAAAAGCGTTCCACTTGGACGGCAACGAAAAAGCCCACACGCCCGTAGGCTCATGGCGCATCCACTGGTCCAGCGAACTATCCGACGCCATGTACGCGTTGGCAGTTGACGGCATTGTGGAATTGTGGTGGCTGTCCACCTGGCAGCCATACTGCAGTCAGATTCTCGACCCGATGCTCGGATGGGATCCCATGCTGGTCGATGTCATCACCTGGTACGATCCTATCACCAAATGGGGACGTGAGACAGGCAAATGGCAGACCATCCAACGACGCGTACGCATCGAATGCGAAGAGAATGAACCCGCGCCGATCGTATGGATCGACGATGATGAATGCTTCGAACAGCGCGCGCAGCTCTTGGAGGAACTCCAGCCGAAAGCGCCGGTGCTTATGGTCCGCCCGGACTATCGTATCGGCATCAGCCGTCGCCAATGGAAACTGATCGATACGTTCGTACACCATCCCGAACAGTTCGACACGGTCACGTTCGACATGGAACCAACCTGCAGGATATACGACATCCACCACGGTTTCTAGCCTAAATGAATTACCATGGGAGGATAGTCGAGCGGAATGAAGGAAGGATGGGGTTATGGCGGAACGTATCGTGGAGCGTCTTATCCGAGAGCGTGATACTCGATATGGTGACGGCATTTACACGACCACGCAAATCCAGTTCGCATGGAATTCCAATCATATGGAAGGTTCCACCTTACTGCCAAACAGACCGCGCAGCTATTTGCCACCGGTACCTATACCACGGATGGCAGCGAACAGGTCAATCCTGATGATGCGTTGGAAACCCGTAATCATTTTGCTGCGTTCCGTTGGATTCTCGACCATGCTGATGAGCCGGTGGACCGGGATATGGTCTGTCACCTGCATGCCATTCTCAAGCAGGGCACCAGACAGGTCTCCGACTCGCTTTTCAACGTGGGCGGCTACAAGACTCGGCCGAACTTTATCGGCAATCCTGTCACTCCGACAAGGACCGCGCTGCCGCAGGATGTTCCCGAATTTATGGACAGGCTGTTTGATATGTGCACGAAACTTGAGGACGAGCCATATCAGATCGCCCGTGTCCATTGGACGTTTGAGAAGATTCACCCATTTTCGGACGGCAACGGTCGAATCGGACGGCTTATCATGTTCAAGGAGCTTTTGCGTATCGATGCGTTGCCTGTCCTTGTCCATGACGCGTATCGTGCGGAGTACGTCAATGGCATCAGTAAGTTTCCGGACGAGCCAGGATGGCTGGTTGATACGCTTCTATTCGAACGGGACCTTTACCGGTCGCATGTTCTGAAAACGGATGCCGAGGCATTGCGTTACACGTACCATGACCAATGGAATATGGCTGAGCATCGGGTGGAACGAGATGAGGATCTGGAATTCGCCAAGCTCATCGACACGAAGGCCCAGCCGTTGTTCGATGAGGAGTATCAGCAGCGCGAACGGCTCCTATGGGGCGAATAGCGGTCCGACTGTGTTGTTGTGGTGGTTCCTCCTTCCAAACGTGACATGAACCGAATGTGCATTGAGATGTGCAATTTGTGCACATTGCGGTCGCCGGCCGTTCACCTTGGTGTAAGAAGGAATCAGCCTTCGGACTTTAGCATGAGGTGCAATGGCGCGTATTGAATGCGCGCATACGAGGAAGTGAGAGCTGCATACATGCGTGTATTCGACTTCGATGGAACCATCTATGACGGAGAAAGCCTGTTCGACCTGTACCTGTTTTCGGCCAAATACAATCCGAAGGTATTGCGGTACATCGCCCCGGTACTGCGCTATGCCATCAAATACAAGCTCGGACGAGCCACGTTCGATCAAATGGAATACGGTGTGGGCAAGCTATGCCACGGATATTTAAGCGAACTTGCCGAATCGTTGGAATTCGAAGAATTGGTCAACGCCTTCTGGGATCAGAACATGAAGCGCATCAAACCCTGGTATGAGCCACGCGAAGACGATGTGATCCTCACCGCCTCGTTCGATATCACCGTGGGCGAGGCCTGCCGCAGGCTTGGCGTGCAACATTTGGTCTCGTCCACCATCGACGGCAACACGTTGAACGTAAACTACCTCAACTTCAACACCAACAAGCCCAAACGATTCCGCGAACTCTACGGAGACAACGTTCGAGTGGACGAATTCTACACAGACAGCCGATTCGACCAGCCCATGATCGACATGGCCCGACGTGCCTACATGGTCAAAGGCAACAAAATCCACCAAGTCAAATAGCCGGAAAGGCTGGAACGGAATACGGCGGCAAGGACCGATCCTGACATCTCCCTTCGGCATGGACGCCTTGCACGAGCCAGGATGGGCGTCGGTCGGTCATATTGCCGTATATGGAAAATACGACCGACCGAAAAAACAGTTAGAAACGACACGCGCTTGGACTGGTTTACGGCAGAAACCTCGCACACGATGCCAACAACTACCGCGAAACACGCTTCACACACAACAAATAAATCAACCAAGCAACAGGCATCGCAACATAAACACCGGATAAAACCACACAGCAGGCAAATGCCCATACACCAAACCACCCACAAACGGACCAACCGACATACCCAAATCAATACCCGCATAATACGTACTATTCGCAATACCACTGCGCTCGCGGCCTGCGATTACCACGGCCTGCGCCTGCGTGACTGAACTCATCAGACCGTAGCCGACAGCGGTGAAAATCGCAGCCAACAACAGCATCCAATCATTGAACAGGAACGTCATGCATGCGAGCATCGCCAGCATGCCCAACGAGCAGACCGTCAGCCAGAAACGGAAGCCCTTGCTGTCGAACAGGTCGCGCAAGCCCAGTCGCAACACCAATAACGCGACCGCGTAAAACATGAAAAACAGGTCGGATGATACCGGCAGATGACGAGACTGAACATAACTCACGATGAAGGACTGATTTGCGAAATACGCTATCGCAAACATCATGAACGTCAGCGACAACGGCACCACACGCGTTCCAGAATCGAACGGATCGAAAAACGATGCTTTTTGGTTGCGCTAGCAGAACCGTCAATGTCTACGGCAGTGGAGGGATTCTCCGTTATGGAAGTCTGCTTTTTGCGTACCGGCTGTCCGCCATTCTTCACCATCAGTGTGGCGAGCAGCATGATCACCGCCAGCACCAGCGAACTCAAAAACGTCAGACGATAACCGATGTATTTTTGCGCGCGAATACCCAATGCCGGTCCGACCGCCATAGCCAGCGCGTTCATCGTGCCATACACTCCCATGCCGGCACCCATATGCCGGATCGGCAGCAAAAGCGACATCCACGTGGCCAGGCAGACCGAGCAGCATGCGAAACCAACGCCGTTGATCACGCGAGCCATGATGAGCATGATGGGGGAGTTTGCGAAATAGTACAGCAGTCCGGCGGCGAAATAGAGCACCGTGCCAACCGCCACAAGTGTGCGCTTGCTGGTTTTGTCGGAAAGATTGCCTGCGATAGGGCGGCAGAACAGTGAGATGAAACTCATCGACCCGGCCACCGCACCCATCAGCATGCCGTCCGCGCCCAACGATTCCGCATATCCGGCAACGATCGGATTGGCAAGCATATTGCTCGACATGAAACAGAACGTCGCAAGCATGACCAACGCCATATCACGGGTGATGAGACGATCATGCTTACGCCGGGGCTGTTCGGGCTGGTTCGATTGTTGTGCCGGTTGCTTCTGTCGTACCGATTCAGATGCGGGTATCGTTGGTGCTGTCATGCTCGTTCGCCTCCGAGCATGCAACTGTAGCAGCCTTGACGAAAAACGGCCGTCCACATATCGCGGACGGCCGATGGAGATGGCTTTAACGATGTGAAAGTATGCTTCGCTTACAGAGTTTTTACAGAGCTTTGGCGGCCTGCTCGACAAAACCTTCCATACCGTCGATGTCAACGACATGGTCGAAACGCACGTCGGCGGTCTCCAAACCGCGCAACGCGGCCGGAGCGGTAGTGCCGGTCGCCTCGGCAAGCACGTCCATGCATTCGAAATCCGTGCCGGAAGCATCCAAACCCAAGGACTCGTTGACCACGCGCGGGAACTTGTACGGGCTGGCGGTGCTCAGCAGCACGCGCGGCGTCAGCGGATCGCGAGGCATCTGCTGCATCACGTAATAACCGCACGCGGTATGCGGGTCGATCACATAATGGTTCTTGTTCCAGCAATCCGCGATCATCTCACGCACCTGATCCTCATCGGCCCAGCCGGTGCCGAACAGGGAACGAATCTTGGCCAGCATCGGTTCGGGAACCTCATAGGCGCCCCACTGGTTCAAATCGTTCATCAGCATGGCGATCAGACGAGTGTCCTTGTCGGACATGTAATACAGCATGCGTTCCAGATTCGAGGAGATAAGAATGTCCATCGACGGGGAAATCGTCTGATAGAACGGACGCTGACGGTTATACGTGCCGGAAGTCAGGAAATCGAACAGCACATTGTTCTTATCGGACGCAACAACCAGATGCTTGACCGGCAAGCCTAACAGCTTCGCATAATATCCGGCGAGAATATCGCCGAAATTACCGGTCGGCACCACAAACTCGACCTCATCACCGACATTGATGACCTGCTGTTCGAGCAGCTGCGCGTAAGCGGAGAAATAATAGACGACCTGCGGCACCAAACGTCCCACATTGATCGAATTTGCGGAAGACAGTACCACATGCGAATCGGAAGCCAAACGATTGGCAAGCTCACGATCACCGAAAATGCGTTTGACAGCGGACTGAGCGTCATCGAAATTGCCCTTCACCGCGCAGACATTCACATTCGAACCAGCTGCGTGCTCATCTGCAGTTCCTGTACCTGGCTAACCTTGCCTTCCGGATAGAACACGGTGATGCCTGTGCCCTCGGCATCCGCGAAACCAGCGAGCGCCGCCTTGCCGGTGTCTCCGGAGGTGGCTGTCACGATCATGATTTTCTCGTTGCCGTCGCCGCCGGCCGGGGTGGTGCGTGCCATGAAACGCGGCAGGATCTGCAATGCGACATCTTTGAATGCGGAGGTCGGGCCGTTAAACAGTTCCATCACGTAGTCATCGCCGAGCGGCTTGACCGGGGTGATCTTTTCGTCGGACCATTGCGCGCCGTACGCTTCATCGATGCATGCCTTGAGTTCGGTTTCGGAGAAGTCGGGCAGCAGCACGCTCAGCACGTCGAATGCGATCTGCTGGTAGGACTTGCCTGCGAGAGATGCGACGTCTACGTGGGTTTCGCCCAGTGAGTCGGTTACGAACAGGCCGCCGTCGTCGGCGATGCCTTTGCGTATGGCTTGCTTGGAGGTGAGTGAATCGGTGGTGCTGCGAGTGCTGTGGAACGTGGTCACTGGATTTCCTTAGCAATAGAACGGACAATGAACGTCAAACAATATTGAGTGTAGCGTTATGGGCGGGAAGAAGCGTGTTTGGCGTCCGTGGAATGGGACGATGCGTGTTTATGGGTGGTGATTGTTTCCTGCTTGTTTCGTGATTGCTTCCATGTTTCGAAACGCCCTATTCCCTCATGCGATTTGTGCACGTACACTTCATCGTTAAGCCTGCACGTTCGTACGGGCAACGTATTTATCCTCCAAGCCAAGGAGAGCTCAATGACCGCATCGCCTCTCGCGCAAACTCCGAACGACATGTTCAACGCGCCTATCGCCGAAGCAGACCCCGAAATCGCCGAGGTACTCAACGCTGAGTTGTCTCGACAGCAGAACGGCTTGGAGATGATCGCCTCCGAAAACTTCGTGCCGCGTGCCGTGCTTCAGGCTCAGGGTTCCGTGCTGACCAACAAGTATGCCGAAGGCTATCCGGGACGCCGCTACTATGGTGGCTGCGAGCAGGTTGACAGGATCGAAACCATTGCCCGTGAGCGTGCCAAGAGCCTGTTTGGTGCCGAATACGTCAACGTGCAGCCTCACTCCGGCGCACAGGCCAATGCAGCCGTCTACCAGGCGCTCGTCAAGCCGGGCGACACCGTGCTCGGTCTTGCCCTCGACCATGGCGGACATCTCACCCACGGCATGAAAATCAACTTCTCCGGACGTTTCTACCATGCCGAAGCCTACGGAGTCAATCCTGAAACCTTCCGCATCGATCCTGAAATCATCCGCCAGCGCGCGCTTGAAACCCACCCGGCCATGATCATCGGCGGCTGGAGCGCTACCCGCGTATCGAAGACTTCAAGGCCATGAAGGAAATCGCCGACGAAGTCGGAGCCAAGTTCTGGTTGATATGGCACACTTCGCGGGCCTTGTCGCAGCCGGACTGCACCCGAGCCCGGTCCCGTACGCCGATGTCGTATCCTCCACGGCTCACAAGACTCTTGGCGGTCCGCGTTCCGGTTTCATTCTCGCCAAGCAGGACTATGCCAAGAAGCTCAACTCCGCGGTCTTCCCGGGTCAGCAGGGCGGTCCGCTCATGCACGTCATCGCAGGCAAGGCCGTCGCGTTCAAGGTCGCAGCCTCTCCGGAGTTCAAGGACCGCATGCAGCGCACCCTCGACGGTGCCAAGATCCTCGCCGAACGCCTCATGTCCGACGATGTCAAGAACAACGGCATCAGCGTCCTCACCGGCGGCACCGACGTCCACCTCGTCATGGTTGATCTGCGCAACAGCGAAATGGACGGCCAGCAGGGCGAAGACCTCCTCGCCCAGTGCGGCATCACCATCAACCGCAACACCGTTCCGTTCGATCCGCGTCCGGCAAGCGTGGCTTCCGGTCTGCGCATCGGCACCAGCGCCCTCGCCACCCGCGGCTTCGGCAACAAGGAATACGAAGAGGTCGCCGACATCATCGGAACCGCACTCGCAGCAGGCAAGGATGCCGACGTGGAAGCCCTCAGGCTCGCGTCGACAAGCTCGCCGAAGACTTCCCGCTGTATCCGGGTCTCGATCAGATCCACTGATTCCATGTCGAATAACGGTTGATCGAGAACGGTTTCGGATATAAATCTCTGAGGACACGTGACGTGCGAAATCGCGCCCTGTTTCCGATGCTACGACGAAATAATGGTCGAAGCTACGGAACAAGGCGCGATTTCGCGCTAATCTAGGAAACTATGACGAACCCACAGACCCAATCCAACGCCATGGAGCCCGATGTGCTCAACGAGGTGTGCGCCAAAGCCGACGCCGCCCGAATCGCGCAAGCGCAACTTGCCCAAACCAACACGCAGCGTAAAAACGAACTTCTCAACGCCATCGCTGACGCACTCGACGCGCGCGCCAATGAAATCGCGGAAGCCAACGCCATCGACATGCAGAAATCCGCCGAACATGGCATGGACGCAGGCAAACTCGACCGGCTCAAATTTGACGTACCCCGCGTCAACGCAGCCGCACAAGGTGTGCGCCACGTAGCCACCCTACAGGATCCGATCGGTGAAATCGTGCGCGGATACCACCTCGACAACGGTCTGCGACTCGAACAAACCCGCGTGCCCATCGGCGTGCTCGGCATGATCTACGAAGCACGACCCAACGTCACCGTCGACGTCGTGTCACTCTGCATCAAATCAGGCAACGCGGCACTCCTCAGAGGAGGACACGCGGCCGAACGCACCAACGCAGCCACCCTCAACATCATCGCCGACGTATTGCACGAACACGGATATGATGCCGCACTCATCGCTTCCGTCGACGAATACGGGCGTCAAGGCGCCAACGCATGATGCAGGCCCAAGGCCACATCGACCTGCTTATTCCACGAGGGGGAGCGGGCCTCATCCAAGCCGTCGTGCAAAACTCCAAAGTACCCGTCATCGAAACCGGAGCGGGCAACGTACACATCTACGTCGACCGAACCGGCGACCAAAACAAAGCCATCCCCATCATTCTCAACGCCAAAACGCAACGCGTCGGCGTCTGCAACGCCACTGAAAAACTCCTCGTGCACAGTGACATCGCCGAAGCGTTCCTTCCGCAAATCGCCACAGCGCTTGCCGCAGCCGACGTCGAAGTGCATGCCGACGAACAGGCCTACGAGATCATCGACAAAACCGGTATTGACGGGGTGAAACTGATACATGCCACTGAGGAAGACTGGGATACCGAGTATCTCGCGTTGAAGATCGGCGTCAAAGTGGTCGACTCACTCGACGAGGCCATCAGCCACATTAACCGCCACTCCACAGGGCATACCGAATCCATTATCGCCGAAGACTATTCGGCCATTGAGGAATTCACCTCACGCATCGACTCGGCGGTGGTGATGGTCAACGCGTCCACGCGTTTCACAGATGGGGGAGTGTTCGGCTTCGGCGCGGAACTTGGTATCTCCACGCAAAAAATGCATGCACGCGGCCCATGGGACTACGCGAAATGACCACGACCAAGTGGATCGGCTACGGAACAGGCCAGGTACGGGCATGAACGAACACAACAATAATGACGGCCAGATGGAGGAAACAATGACTGACGCTAAGAACCCATGGAATGCGGATCTCAATGACCCCTATCTGGGATTGAAGCTCGCATCCGAACGATTAAGCATCGTACGATACGTGTTTCTCGTGCAGATCGAGGACGGCATCGCATCGGCGGCACAGCGTGCTTCACTCGAATACGCCGACGCGGTGCTGATCGGTTGGCCGGAAGTCGATGCCGAAGACGTGGTGGAACTCGACGAAGAGAAGCTTAAAAGCGTCGATGAGCAGATGCGGCTCATGGAACAGTACATCGCCAAATTCAGCGCCATGGAGCGCGAACAGGATATTGACGGCATGACCGATACGCTGATTCGCGTCACCGAACGTGTGGCGGAAGTGCGTCGCGCCTATCAGCCGGACTTCCCTCTGCCGACTTTCGCGGAGATCAGGCGCGTCGTGCAGGACGAGTGGGATGAGGATATGGGCAAAATCGACCCGGACAACGCATCGCCAACGGCAGACAGCATCGGCCGTGAGACCGCGGACGCCGATCAGGAACAAAAAAACGAGGATGCCTCATGACCGGCCCGAAACGCATGCGGCCCGAATCCGCCGAAGCCGATTCCGAACTTGCCATCAGCTATGTGGTGGAACCGGAACGGCGCATGTCCGACCTTTCCGTGGAATCAGCAGGTTCCGCGGTGGCCACAGGCCGACGTTCAGCACGCGGCAACTGGCATAGCAGGCCTCGCATCGGCATCATGGGCGGCACGTTCGACCCCATCCACAACGGCCACTTGGTGGCGGCCTCAGAAGTGTCGTGGGTGTACGACCTCGACGAAGTGATCTTCGTGCCGACGGGACGCCCCGTATTCAAACTCGACAAGAACGTCACCAACGCGGAAGACCGGTATCTCATGACGGTCATCGCCACCGCGTCCAATCCGAAATTCACCGTATCACGCGTGGACATCGACCGTCCGGGAGTCACCTATACCATCGACACGTTGCGAGACATCCGTGCGCAACATCCCGACGCGGAACTCTTCTTCATCACCGGAGCTGACGCGGTCGCGGAAATCATGCAATGGAAAGACGCCGACAAAATGTGGGATCTGGCCCACTTCGTGGCCGTGACCCGCCCCGGGTACTCATCGCCGGAAGGGGTGAAACTGCCGGAAGGCAAGGTCGATACGTTGGAAATACCGGCACTGGCGATTTCCTCGACCGATGTGCGGCGACGTGCGGAGCATGGGGAGCCTGTTTGGTACCTCGTACCGGACGGCGTGGTGCAATATATTGGCAAGCACGGACTGTACCGGTAAATTTCAGGTGAACACGCGCGGGTGAGACGGTCTGCGCAGATGGTTAATATGGGTCACGTCCACTTGACGCGAAAACAGACGTTTGGAGACATGGTGAGCGCAATCCTTGAAGGAAAGCCGGATAAAAACCTTATCCTTGTCACAGGCAGAACACATCCGAAACTGGCGGCGGAAGTCGCCGAACAACTTGGCATTGATGTTCTGGAAACCACAGCATACGACTTCGCCAACGGCGAAATGTACGTGCGCTACACCGAATCCGTGCGTGGCGCGGACGTGTTCGTACTGCAAAGCCACGCAGCCCCGATCAACCAATCGATTATGGAACAGCTCATCATGATTGATGCGCTCAAGCGTGCATCCGCGCGTTCCATCACCGCGGTCTGCCCACTGCTTGGCTACTCGCGCCAAGACAAGAAGCATCGCGGCCGCGAGCCCATTTCCTGCCGTCTCATGTTCGACCTGCTGAAGACCGCAGGTGCCGACGCATCATGAGTGTCGACCTGCATGCGGCGCAGTCCCAAGGCTTCTTCGACGGTCCTGTCGACCACCTTATCGCCATGCCGGTGCTGGTCGACTACATTCGCGACCGTTTCTCCAACCAGCTTGACAATGTTGCCGTCGTCTCTCCGGATGCGGGCCGCATTCGTGTTGCGGAGCAGTGGGCGCAGCGTCTTGGCGGTGGTCCGCTCGCATTCGTCCACAAGACGCGTGACATCACCCGTCCGAACCAAGCGGTCGCCAACCGAGTCGTGGGCGATGTCGAAGGTAAGGACTGCGTCCTCGTCGACGATCTCATCGATACCGCCGGAACCATTGCCGGTGCATGCAGCGTGCTTAAGGATGCCGGTGCCAAGTCGGTGACTGTCGTCGCCACACATGGCGTGCTGTCTGGTCCCGCCGTCGAACGTTTGAAGAACAGCGGAGCCGCGAAGTCGTGCTTACCGACACCGTGCCGATTCCTGAAGAGAAGCGTTGGGACGGTTTGACCGTGCTGTCGATCGCGCCGCTGCTGGCCAGCGCCATCCGTGCTGTGTTCGAAGACGGCTCTGTGGCTGAGTTGTTCGACACATATCCGGAGCATCACGGACAGGGCTTCTTGTTCGCCTGATGACGCGTTGCGCGGGCATGCTTAGCGTACGTTCCGCATGTTTGTGGGGTAACTCCCATATCAGTGAAGCGAGTACCGTTGTAAGGTGCGCATAACACTTTTTTGTGCACCTTAAACAACGTTTTTTATTAGTGCGACACGTCGAGACACGCGGTGTTGGCGACATGTGGCATAATAGACACTTGGCGGTAACCGCAAGGTTTTCCGCCATTCCCCCATGGTGTAATGGCAGCACACGGGTCTTTGGAACCCTTTGTCTTGGTTCGAGTCCAGGTGGGGGAGCCTGAAACGGGTCCTCGCGGAGAAGCGGGGACCCAAATTCATTTGATCCACATCCAATGGCATGACGAACGCGCGCGGCCCGACCGCGCCATGAGGCCTGCTCTCGTCGTCGTCCGGCTTGCGCAGGTAACGCGCACCGGCCGGAGCGGAAAGCTCACGACGGGAAATATCTGATGGTCCATTATGGACCATCAGATATTCTGCTTTCGTTTTGCGACGATTTTCCATCAATTGACGGGAAAGTTCTTCAGATTCCAGCATATAGGTTGGGTCCATTAATTCCTCAACCGTAACGCCAAAAGTTCTAGCAAGGATATATACCTGTCGGAATTTCAGTTGCTGTTTCCCGTCAAAAGCTGCGATACGGCGCCTTTGGTTATACCTAATGGACCAGTTAGATCATTTTGAGAAAGGCTTAACAAATTTAGATACCGTTGGGTGTTGTATCTGATAGCCCGTTCGACGATGTCTGCTTCACCATCAATGGAGCTGTCGTTGACTTGGTCTGAATTAACCGCAGTCATCTTCCGTCCTTTTCTAAACTCTTTTATATCTGATGTATATGAGATTAACACGCCGATTTGCGTTTACAAAATCTGAACGCTATGCTATGGTTTAGAAAAACAAAACAACGTTTAGTATCATTTGATACACAGAAGGAGGTAGTGATGTCGAATATGAAACGTTGGCTGCGAGATCAAGGCATTTCGTACAGTTCAATTGCTGCAGCTATGGATCAGACGAAATCTTCAATCTGTCAGAAAGTGAATTTGAAAGCCCAGTGGCAAAAAACGGATTTCCTTTATTTGCATGATCACTATGGTCTTTCCGCAGATTTTGTTCTTGATCTTATTCCGTATGATTGCAACGAAAAAGCGGAAGGGAGACCAGAAAAAATGAGTTTAGTTTAAAAGCAAACAAGCTCGTGGACGAATTGCAGTTCGCATCCGGGCGGCGGATGAAACCATCCAGCATTTCCCAAACCAATAACAGAAAAGAGACAGAACGACAGACCGGCATACGCACCGTCAACCGCGGTGAGCCCGATAGCCATTCACCTCGGCGACCACGGAACGTATGAACCGGCAGCCACCATCATCGAACAACACGGTCGACAACAAACGACCAAGCAGGTCGTCGTCCGAAAGTTCCGAAGCTGAAAGACCGAAACGACGGAAGTCATGACCCGGATGAAGCGCATCCAACGCTCCAAGCCAACAGTCATAAGCCACCACGACTCGATTCAATGGAACGGAACCGTCAAGACTGCAATCTTCGAAGGACACGGCCGCAAGAGCAATCTCCAACACGGAGACCTCATGCCCCAACAAGAACTTCAGCACAACGGAATGATCTGGTCCGAGAACATCATCCTCATCCATATCCATTCCAATCTTTCGCCGGGCTTCATACCAACCACTCAACGATGGGTCGATATCGAACAAATAATAATGCCCGCACATGAGTTGCAGCTCACATACGGGCGGCGAGTCAATCCCATCCAGCATTTCCCATTTTACCAAGGTTCCACGGTCACCAGCCAAGGAACCAATCACAGAAAGAAGAGATCACAATGAATGATTTCAACGAAACCAGCAATGCAATCAATTCCAACTTTGAGGAAAGGACCAGCTCAATATCTGATTATTCCACATCCACCACACCGAATGAAACCCAATATCAGGAAAACACGCCGACAATCACCCCCGAAATCGTGGACGCTGGGAATAACCCGATCGTTCTCCTCTCTGAGAAATTACCGGAAACGGAAGAACATCAACTGGCTGACGATGAATGCGCGTACACCCGCGAAGAAGCCGAGGCTCTGACACAGGATCTCCAGCTGAAGTACCGTGACTCGATCGAGGCCCAGTACAACCTGATTGCCGGTGTGCGTAAAGCTCATGATGGTCACATCTGGCTGGCCCTTGGCTATCCGCAAGGCGCGGCAGGCTGGAAGGCCTATTGCAAGGACAATTTCAAGGCTTCCGCAATCAAATTGACACGAGAACAACGAGACAACCTGATCCTGGGACTCGTAGAGCCAAACGCTGATGGAAATGGAGTCATCAGCGACCGCGACATCGCTGCCCTCCTCGGCGTCGGCCATCAGACTGTGGGTCGCGTTAAAGCTAAGGCTGGGATTGCTCCTGCAACGGGTAAGGTGCGTGATGCGCGAGGCAGGATGCACACCATCGACACCGGCAGCATGTCGAGCGAGGAACGCCGCAAGAAGATCGTGGAACTCTCCGAGGAAGGCGCCAAACAGACCGACATCGCCGACATGCTCGACGTGTCCCAATCCACCGTGTCCGACACCTTGCGCAAGGACAAGATGCGTCGCATCAGCGAAGGCCTCGAACCCGCGGTCGTCGACAACACCGAATTCGATCAGGCCTCCGACGACCAGCCGTTGGACCTTGACATGGGCAACGCGGATGCCAAGATCCGCAGTTACATCGACGCGTTCGGCGTCACGGTAACGCAGGCGAACGACGGCATCGAAGGCATCGTGCGCCAGCTTGAGAGCGATTACTGGAAGCCGGGTTCCAGCGTCGTGGACGAGATCATCGGCAACAACGCTTCGATGATTTTCGACATCATCAGCAACACGGGCAAGATGCTCCGTCTGCTGAACATCGACCTCGACAACGTGTTCGATGGCGCGGACGATGACGATCCCGACAACGATTGGAGCCGTTTCGTCGATGGTTGCGAAGAGCTCGGCAAGGTCTGCGAGGAAGTCGTGGGCTGACCTTGCCCCGCACGTGTCGGAGTGGATAGGGGCATGGATCCACTCCGACGCCGCGTTTCATTGAATCTTCCCGGGACGCCGCAGTCCCGGGATCGAATACTGGTTTTTGGAGAAGAAAAGACTGAATCATGAAATACACCAAGGATGAAGAGGAAAAGGCCGAAAGGTCCAGCGTCAAAATGTGGCCCGGTATCACCGCCGGCATCATCATCGGCCTGATCGCGTTCGTATTGAGCTTCGACGCCTTGCGTCTCGTGTTCGTCTCATGCGGCATCAACCCCTGGCTGAGCTGGGGCGGTCCCGTGTGCGTGGACGGCACGATCCTCCTGTGCACATGGGCCACGTGGGGATTCAAGAAAGGACACATCCGCGGCAGCGCCTACCCATGGGTGGGACTCGTCCTGTTCAGCGGTTTTTCCATCACGGGAAACGCGTTGCACGCGATGATCAACACCGGGTTCCGACTGCGTCATGGGTGCCGCCGGTCATCATGAGCATTCCACCTGTCGCACTCCTGTACGCAACCCACTTGATCGTCATCATCGCCGGGGACCGGCTCGACAAGATCAACACCGCCACTGACGCCACACGAGTGCCGGAAGCCGCACCGCGGGAGACCCGCGTGCCGGTTGAGCCCGTGAAAGCCCAGCCTGTGCAGCCCGCGCCCGTTCCCATGCCTACGCCGGTTGCCGAAACCAAACCCGCGGCTGAGACCAAGCCGATGATTCCCGACCTGTTCGACTTCCAGACGATCGTGCCCGACATGGAGGACGATGCTGACCCAAAAGCCGAAGAGGCTGAAGCGCCCGTCGCCGACGCCTCCACTCCGACCATCACGACCTCCGACTCCAACGTTCCACAGCCGGTGATGGAATCCCACGTTACCATTCCAACCCTGGTCGAGGTCTCCACGGTCACCCCGGACCTTCCAACGGAAACCACGCCGGAACCGGAAGCGGAACCAGTCGAGGACACTACTCCATCGGAGATGCCGGTCACAGCCGTGGAAACGGAAGAGGAAAAGGAGCCGACGGACGCTCAGACTGAAACGGAAGCCGGAAACGAACCGGCTACGGACGATGCCGTCAAGACCAAGCCTAAGAAGACGCGTCGGAACAAGGCCGGCGCCGATGACGAGGAATGGCTCGCATGGCTCGACGAATGCAAAGCCCAGAACGAGACTCCGACCTCGACGAAGGCGGTGGAGGCTGGATTGGCTTCGAGCAGTAGCACCGCCAAAAGGTATCTCGCACGTATCAGGAAAGAGCATCCGGAAAGGTTCTGAACATGGAACACCACAGCATGAGCGCCGGTGAATTCAAGGACCGGTACGGCGTCACCCCGCAGGAAGTGCAGGACGCTTTGGACGAGAACCGTCGCAGGGTCGCGCGCAAGCTTTCCGAATGGGGATACGGTTGGGCGGTGGACGAGGTCATGTGCGATGTGGCCGTGGCGCTCAAGGGCGGTCTGCGCCGGTGGGCGTCCTATGAGGACCGGAAGGCGCTGGGCGCTTTCGTGAACACTCTGCTCGGCAATCGTCTGGGTGAATGGATGCGGACGGAACGTCCCAAATATCGTGGCGGCATGACCCATGCTCCCCAGACCCGCCGCAAGCGGTCCGCCCACACGTCGTCGCAGGGCGAGTCGTTGGACGCGGACGAGGCAAGGAGTCTGATCCGCAGGGAGGATCATGCGGCATCGGAGGGACGCCTGTGTGAGGAGGACGACGTGTTCGGCGATCCGGATTCCAATGTTCTCGCCGCTCCCGCGGGCGACAGGTCCAGCTATCAGGAATGGCTTACCGGCGGAGACAGCCACAGGGGCTGGCGAGCGACGAATACAAGGACGACATGAAATACCTGGAAAACGAATGCGTGCGACAGGATCGGGATGGTCGGACATTGTGGCGGATGCTGGTACGCCAATGCCTCACCGTGACACGTGGCGCCGACGCATTGCGCGGTGACATCCGTCGTTTTTTGGAGAACTCGCATCGCGGCCGCAACCCACGAATCGAGGATTACCCGTACATCCTTGCCGCCATCAACAAATACAAGACGGGAAACAAGACGGGCAGGAGGACAAGATGATCCTTCATCGGCTGTTACCGGATCCCGGTGACGTGGAGATAAGGCCGGGACGGTTCTGTTTTCTCTCTCCAACGCCGTTCCGGTCCATGACGGCCGCAACGCGTCGTCTATCGATGATGACGGACACGCGTGGCCGGTACCCCCTCAAGACTTTGGAAAACCTAAACATTTTGGAAGCAAGGAGCCGTAATGAAGACCGTTGAATGGGCTTGGAACTCTGATCCCGACACGCCGGACGAGAAACTCGTGCTGATCGCCATGGCGAGGGACACGTATCGGACCCCATTGGAGGCTTTGGCCATCGTGGTTCCCGCGTGTTGCGGCATGCTGTGTGCGATATGACTCCGGCCGAACTCGACGTGGTCCTCGCGAGCCTGGAACGTCAGGGATACATCACGCCGTACGAGGATACGGACGGTACGGTCGGACGCCGGATCGGCATCCTGAACCGTGAGCACGCGCAGGAAGGCCCGTGGAAGGCATGGCGTCTCAACATCGACGGCAAGGAGACGGGACGATGAGCGTCAGAGCGATCTCATGGGCGTATGGCCAGAATCTTGGTTCCGCATCGCAAAAGGCAGTGCTGCTCCATCTCGCATATCTGGCCCGTGAAGAGGACAACTGCGCGCGGCCGCACGTAACGCGTATCCAGGCAGAGACCGAATTAAGCGAACGTACCGTACGCAAGGCATTGAAAGCACTGCAGGACAAGGGACTGATCGCATTGGGAGACCAGAACCTCGCCGCGGGGCACGGCAACGGCGACATCGTGCCAGCGAACCGTCGACCCAAGGTCTGGATCCTGCGATTGGACCATAGCGGAAAGGCTGACAGATCATGACGGTAGTAACCATGGTATGGGTCCAGGAACACGTGCACGAGGTACGCAATGCGACCAAAGCGGTCTTGTCATATCTCGCATTCAAAGCTCGTTACGACGACGGGACGGCCGCATGGCCGGCGATAGGCACCATCGCTGGAGCATGCGGGTTGAGCGAGAAGACCGTGCAACGCAGCATCGACCAGCTTCTCGACCTCGGACTGATCGAACCCGGACAGCAGAACTTCAGCGCCATTAACCCGAAGACCGGCGAACCGGTCAGGAGAAACTACCAGACCATCGTATGGAACGTGATCTGCAAGGAATCGAACCTGCCGACCGAACCATGCGAGGACCCGTCCGCATCCAAAGTCAGAGCCGCCATGAAACGCGCGGAAAGAGCGAAAGCCAAAATGTCGCCCCTGAACCAAACGGACCAGAACGACGGTGAAAGCTCGGACAAAATGTCCGGAACGGCGGACAAGAAACAAACAAAAAGAGCGAAAGCCAAAATGTCGCCCCTGAAGAATGGCGGAAACAAGCCGATTCTCACAGATTCTGACAAAATGTCGCCTCTGGAATCACAGGACGGGACGAACGATGTGGTCGAGGACAAAATGTCCGAAAAACTGGACAAAATGTCGCCCAATAATACATTGAAATACAATTACCCCTCTCTCCCTACGGGAGAGCTCCCCGCAAGCGGGAAGCGCCCCACCGGGGAGGACGGGAAAAATGAGACGGGACGATCCTCCGAAGCCGTGACCGTGATGGACCATCTCACGGCCATCCGCTCCAAGCTGTCGCTGACGACCTCAACGCCGACCAAACGTGACCACGCCAAAATCGGGAACCTCGTCAGCCGGCTCGCCAAAGCCCACGACGCCGACCGCGCGGTAGCCGTGGCGCTCATCCTCACGGTCATCGACTGGCTGCCCGCGAACACGTACTGGCTCCGTCGCATCGACTCCGCCCGCCGACTGGCCGACAACTGGGATCAGATCGCCAACGACTGGACCGTCAGCCAACTCGAAAACCAACGCGAACGCGACACGGAAGCCCGGACCCGCGGCCGCAAGCCCATCTCCAAGCCCACACCCATACCGGACTACCACTCGGAACGCCACGTGCACACGCTCATGTGCGAACACGTCCTGAACGACATGAAGCCACACGAGGCGGAATACGACCACGAGGGCAGCCTTCGATCTGGGCAGCCATCCGAATGGCATCTCGCATGCATGCGCCACGCGGACGAACTCAACCAGCGTGACGGACTCGACAAGGCCGCCTGAGATGCTCTTCCAATGATCGACGCCGAATTCACAGACGGTATCCGTCACCGGTTCAATCCCGAAACACGACTCGAATATCCACGTCCAAACCAAAAACGGTAGTCGTAAAACCAGTAGAACGAAAGGAAAACACGATGAACGGGAAACGAGAGAAAACCAACGCGCACGGTGCAGGACGCATCCTGTCCTACGAACCGTTGAAAGTGCACTGCGACGCTTGCGACCAGGATTTCAACTCATGGGAATCGTTCGGCAGACATGTGGACGAGATCGTCGACAAACCCGCCGACACCAGACGCGAGGCCGTCATGGACGTCCTCGCCGACCATCTGGGAGACATCGGCATGGAGGACGGGTGGGACGATCCACAAGTCACACCCGACGGGTCCATCAAATGCGGATGCCTCGCCGAATTCCCGGACATCACCGCATGGCGCGCGCACCTCGCCCAAGCCATCATCGACAACATTGACGCCAGCAAGGAAGCCTACGAAGCCCTGAACCGCGTGGACGTGGAAGCCACGCGCGAGGCGGCGAGATGAACGACGAGCCCATGGGGCAGGACTGGCGGATCCGCCACGACCGTCTCCTGGCCGCCTCGCCGATCGTCCTGGACGCGGCGGAAAACCGCGACGGGGATGGCTCTGACATGACATGCGCTCCATCCAATCCGACAGCTGGAACAACAGGAAACATGTCCGAATAATCCGACCGGTTCCTGGCCGATGACGCGGACATCCGTCCTCACAAGCCGAGGCGTCTGAAAACCCTCTCCCAAAATGAGACCGGGTTTTATGCTGCCATGATGATTGACTCCGAAGCCAAAACGCTTTAGCCCTCCGTCGTACATGCTTGCATCGCCGACAGCATTGAAAGATTACTTATTCGCCGATTCGGAAGCAGAATATCTGATGCGGCATAATGCCGCATCAGATATTTCCCGTCGTGAGCTTTCCGCTCCGGCCGGCGCACGATACCTGCGCAAGCCGGACGACGACGAGAGCAGGTCACATGGCGCGGTCGGGCCGCGCGCGTTCGTCATGCCATTGGATGTGGATCAAATGAATTTGGGTCCCCGCTTCTCCGCGAGGACCCGTTTCAAGCTCCCCAACACCTGGACTCGAAAGATCTCATGCTGCTTATGCTGCTTCTTTGGTGGATGTCACTGGCTCCCAAGACGAATGAAGCACCAGGAAAGACCATATAACAGAACGCTTCTGCATCCTGATTAAACCGGA
>ENA-OQDD01000086-OQDD01000086.1-human-gut-metagenome-genome-assembly--contig:-NODE-86-length-35875-cov-1.860831_pt1 | contig 35875 bp, 47 predicted proteins | sample MGYA00242507_ERZ504598 | MGnify/ENA primary metagenome ERZ504598 (study PRJEB26092, sample SAMD00036318) | human gut metagenome | host: Homo sapiens | study: EMG produced TPA metagenomics assembly of...
TCCCATTCCGAACAGAGAAGTTAAGCGTCAGTCACGCCGATGGTACTGCGTAACAGTGGAGAGTAGGTAGTCGCCGTTTTTAGAGAGAGAAGCCCCTGTATCGGAAGATGCAGGGGCTTTCTTGTTTTTGGGTTATCATTCCGAACAGAGAAGTTAAGTTCATTTGTCTGCCTTGCCTTGTTTTGCTTGCTTTTTGGGGGGCAGCAGATTTTTAGTGCGGATTATTCTTATACTTGTGAAGTGTTTTTTCTTTCTTAGTTTTTAGGATATTATATCGTATCGTCTAAAAGAATGCTATACATCCTAAATCCCCCTTAGTACAGAGAATTTACTGTGCAGCCAGAACAACACCCCGAACTACATCCCCTCTCTTTACGTTCTTTTGTTCTTCTGTCTAAAAAAGAATATAAAAATAATGTCACAAAAAATGATAGTGTCACCAGACAAACAATCAATTTACCGATAAGTTTATTCTTACTTCTCTTCTTCCTCGTTTTGGAAAACCAGGTTGTTTTTAGTATATTTGTCAGCGAACTGATTTTTTAATTAATATTTAAAGCAAATTGAAGTATGAAAACTAAAGTTTTATTCGCTGCTGTGGCAGTAGCATTTTCTTTCGCTGTAACATCATGTGGTAACAAAAAAGCTGCTGATGCCAATGCTGCCGGAGCAGACTCTTGTTGCGCTGCACAAACAGAACAGGTATGTGACTCTGCAAAGGCTTGCTGCCAGGCTGATTCTGCCGTTTGTCCGAAAGCCGGTTGCGCGAAAGCTGATTGTCCGAAGGCCGCTTGCGACAGCGCCAAGTGTGACAAACCTTGTGAGAAGAAGTAATTCAGGATTTGTATCGAACTGAAACATAAAGGAAAGGCGTGCCTGTTTGGTACGCCTTTCTTGTGATATATTGGTGCGATAAATGAATATAATCTTATAAAATGATATTATTTCAGATGAAAAAGTTACTGATTTATTTGCATGCTACAAAATAATCTATACCTTTGCATCATTAAACAAAAAAACAAGATGATTCAGAACTTTACATATATTCTACTGTGTGGTATTATTATTCTACTGGCAAAGTTTAGTGGAAGTGAGTGCTGTGCGTGAATATATATGTAAGATGCAATGATATATGAAGCCTTTCTCACTTCCAAGTGTGAAAGGCTTTTTTTATGGAACATAAATTAAATACAATAAAGCAATGAGTGACAAATTATTTATTTTCGACACAACGCTCCGCGATGGCGAGCAGGTTCCGGGATGCCAATTGAATACAGTGGAAAAGATTCAGGTAGCCAGACAACTGGAAGCCCTGGGGGTGGACGTGATTGAAGCCGGATTTCCGATTTCAAGTCCGGGAGATTTCAATTCGGTCATTGAGATATCAAAAGCTGTGACATGGCCCACCATCTGTGCCTTGACACGTGCCGTACAGAAAGATATTGATGTGGCGGCAGAGGCTTTGCAGTTTGCCAAGCATAAACGTATCCATACTGGTATCGGTACATCTGACTCGCACATTAAATATAAATTTAATTCCAATCGCGAGGAAATAATAGAGCGTGCAGTGGCTGCCGTAAAGTATGCACGTAAGTATGTGGATGATGTAGAGTTCTATGCCGAAGATGCAGGCCGAACGGATAATGAATATTTGGCACGGGTGGTAGAAGCTGTTATCAAGGCAGGTGCGACTGTGGTGAATATTCCCGATACAACGGGGTATTGCTTGCCTGATGAGTATGGCGCGAAGATAAGATATCTGATGGAACATGTCAACGGTATTCATAATGCCATTATTTCTACTCATTGCCACAATGACTTGGGCATGGCTACTGCCAATACAATGGCTGGCGTACTGAATGGTGCCCGCCAGGTGGAGGTAACCATCAATGGTATTGGTGAACGTGCCGGCAATACTTCTCTTGAGGAAGTGGCGATGATTATCAAATGTCACAAGGACATAGAAATCGAGACCAACATCAATACACAGAAGATTTATCCAACCAGCCGTATGGTGTCCAGTCTGATGAACATGCCGGTGCAGCCCAACAAGGCTATTGTAGGTCGCAATGCTTTTGCCCATTCGTCGGGTATCCACCAGGATGGTGTGTTGAAGAATGTACAGACTTACGAAATCATTGACCCGCATGATGTGGGTATTGATGATAATTCCATCGTATTGACAGCCCGTAGCGGACGTGCAGCCTTGAAGAATCGTTTGTCGATATTGGGAGTACAACTGGATCAGGAGAAGTTGGACAAAGTGTATGAAGAGTTCTTGAAACTTGCCGATAAGAAGAAGGATATCAACGATGATGATATTCTGGTATTGGCAGGGGCAAACCGTACGCAGAACCACCGTATCAAACTGGAATATCTTCAGGTGACCAGTGGGGTGGGGGTTCGTTCGGTTGCAGCTTGGGATTGAACATCTCTGGCGAGAAGTTTGAAGCCGCTGCCAGTGGAAACGGTCCGGTAGACGCTGCTATCAAGGCTTTGAAGAAGATTATTGACCGCCATATGACATTGAAGGAATTCACTATCCAGGCTATCAGCAAGGGTAGCGACGATATGGGTAAGGTACATATGCAGGTGGAATACGATAATCATATTTATTATGGGTTCGGTGCCAATACGGATATTATCGCGGCATCAGTGGAAGCGTACATCGACTGTATCAATAAGTTCAAGATGTGATTTTAATCGTAAATTGTAAATAGATAAATTGTACATAAAGAGATGAATACATTATTTGATAAAATCTGGGATGCCCATGTGGTACAGAAAGTGGAAGACGGTCCCACACAGCTTTATATTGACCGGCTTTATTGTCATGAAGTAACCAGCCCGCAAGCCTTTTCAGGATTGCGCGAACGTGGAATCAAGTGTTTCCGTCCGGAAAGATTTTCTGTATGCCCGACCATAACACGCCGACGCATGACCAGGACAAGCCGATTGAAGACCCGGTTTCAAAGACTCAGGTAGATACACTGGCCAAGAATGCGGAAGAGTTTGGATTGGCCCATTTCGGCATGATGGACAAGAAGAACGGAATTATCCATGTAGTAGGTCCGGAACGCGGGCTGACCCTGCCTGGCATGACCATTGTCTGCGGTGACTCGCATACTTCCACCCACGGGGCGATGGGAGCAGTGGCTTTCGGTATCGGTACGAGTGAGGTGGAAATGGTAATGGCCTCGCAATGTATCCTTCAGACCCGTCCTAAGACAATGCGCATCACTGTCGACGGCAAACTTGGCAAGGGAGTGACGGCAAAAGATGTAGCATTGTATATGATGTCGAAGATGACGACCAGCGGCGCTACGGGATATTTCGTGGAATATGCCGGAGAAGCTGTGCGTGGTCTGACTATGGAAGGCCGTCTGACCTTGTGCAATCTGAGTATAGAGATGGGTGCCCGCGGCGGTATGGTTGCTCCGGATGAGACCACTTTCGAGTACATCAAAGGACGCGAATATGCTCCGAAGGGTGAGGCATGGGACAAGGCATTGGCCTATTGGAAAACATTGAAGAGTGATGAGGATGCAGTGTTCGACAAGGAAGTCCGTTTTGCTGCCGAAGATATTGAACCGATGATTACATACGGTACCAACCCGGGCATGGGTATGGGTATCACACAACATATTCCTACTACCGAAGGCATGGGAGAAGCTGCCCGGACCTCTTTCATGAAGTCTATTAGCTATATGGGTTTCCAACCGGGAGAACCTTTGCTGGGTAAGAAGGTTGACTATGTGTTTTTGGGTGCCTGCACCAATGGACGCATTGAGGATTTCCGTGCATTTGCCTCCATTGTGAAAGGCGTCGGAAAGCGAGAATGTAGTGGCATGGCTGGTTCCGGGCTCCTGGATGGTAGATGCACAGATTCGCGAAGAGGGACTGGACAAGATTTGGAAGAGGCCGGTTTTGCCATTCGCCAACCGGGTTGTTCTGCTTGCCTGGCAATGAACGACGATAAGGTGCCTGCCGGAAAGTATGCAGTGTCTACCAGTAACCGTAATTTTGAAGGACGCCAAGGACCGAGTTCCCGAACACTGCTTGCCAGCCCGCTTGTAGCTGCAGCAGCGGCAGTGACTGGAGTAATTACTGACCCGAGAACGCTGATTTGATGTACGATTGGACGATTTACGATTAAAATTACTTCGTAAATCAAACATCGTTCAACAAAGGTAAATCAAGAGTATTTTCAATCGTAAATTGTAAATCGTAAATACAAAGATGAAGACAAAATTTGATATAATAACCAGTACTTGTGTGCCTCTTCCATTAGAGAATGTGGATACAGACCAGATAATCCCTGCACGTTTTCTGAAAGCTACTACCCGTGAGGAAAAGTTCTTCGGAGATAATTTATTCCGCGATTGGCGCTATCATCCGGACGGTTCTCTGAACAAGGACTTTGTTTTGAACAATCCCACTTACGGTGGACAGATTCTGGTGGCGGGAAAGAACTTCGGTTCCGGTTCCAGCCGTGAGCATGCTGCATGGGCCATTGCCGGTTACGGTTTCCGCGTGGTGGTATCGAGTTTCTTTGCCGATATACACAAGAACAATGAACTGAACAACTTTGTGCTTCCGGTGGTGGTAAGTGAGCCGTTCCTGAAAGAGTTGTTCGACTCTATCTCTGCCAATCCGAAGATGGAAGTGGAAGTGAATCTGCCGAACAGACCATCACCAACAAAGCTACGGGCAAGATCGAACATTTTGAAATCAATGCCTACAAGAAACATTGCCTGATGAATGGCTTGGATGACATCGATTTTCTGGTTGAGAATAAAGATAAGATAGAAGCTTGGGAGAATAAAAATGAAGCATAATCATCCGAAGATAGAAATCATGGACACTACGCTCCGCGACGGTGAACAGACCAGCGGAGTCTCCTTTGTGCCCCATGAGAAGCTGATGATTGCCCGTTTGTTACTGGAGGAATTGAAGGTAGACCGGGTGGAGGTGGCTTCTGCGCGGGTATCCGAAGGAGAGTTTGATGCCGTAAAAATGATTTGTGACTGGGCGGCACGCCGTAATCTGTTGCCAAGAGTAGAAGTGCTTGGCTTTGTAGATGGCCACACGTCGGTGGACTGGATACATGCGACCGGTTGCCGTGTCATCAATCTGCTGTGCAAAGGCTCGCTGAAGCATTGCACCTACCAGTGAAGAAGACTCCCGAAGAGCATATCGAGGATATTCTGTCCGTAGTGGATTACGCCAACGAGCAGGATATGGTAGTGAATGTCTATCTGGAAGACTGGAGCAACGGCATGAAAGATTCTCCGGAATATGTGTTCCGTCTGATGGACGCCTTGAAGCAGACCAATATCCGCCGCTATATGTTGCCTGACACGTTGGGCGTATTGAACCCGCTGCAGGTCATCGAGTTCATGCGCAAGATGGTGAAACGCTATCCGCATGCCCATTTTGACTTCCATGCCCACAATGACTATGACCTTGCCGTGAGCAATGTGCTTGCCGCCGTACTTAGCGGTTGCAAGGGACTGCATACTACCATTAACGGCCTGGGCGAACGCGCCGGCAATGCTCCGCTTGCCAGTGTGCAGGCTATCCTGAAAGACCACTTCAATGCCATTACCAACATTGACGAAAGCCGCCTGAACGACGTAAGCCGTGTGGTGGAGTCCTACTCGGGCATCGTCATTCCCGCCAATAAACCGATTGTTGGCGAGAATGTATTTACCCAAGTGGCAGGCGTCCATGCCGACGGTGACAATAAAAGTAACCTCTACTGCAACGACCTCCTACCCGAACGCTTTGGTCGCAAGCGAGAGTATGCCCTGGGCAAGAACAGCGGTAAAGCCAATATCCGGAAGAATCTGGAGGACTTGGGGTTACAACTGGATGAAGATGCCATGCGCAAAGTGACCGAACGCATCATTGAGTTGGGCGACAAGAAAGAGCTGGTGACGCAAGAAGACCTGCCCTATATCGTTTCGGACGTACTGAAGCACGGAATGGCAGAAGAACGCGTCAGCCTTAAGAGCTATATTGTGAATCTGGCGTATGGATTGAAGCCGATGGCTACGTTGAAGATAGAAATTAACGGAAAGGAATATGAGGAAAGTTCCAGTGGAGATGGCCAGTATGATGCTTTTGTGCGCGCCTTGCGCAAGATATATAAAGTGACACTGGGTCGTAAGTTCCCGATGCTGACGAACTATGCCGTGACCATTCCTCCCGGTGGGCGTACCGATGCCTTTGTGCAGACGGTATTACCTGGAGTTTTGAAGATACGATATTCCGTACACGCGGATTGGACGCAGACCAGACGGAAGCAGCCATCAAGGCGACGGTGAAGATGCTGAATATCATAGAAGACGAATACGAATCATAAAAAATGGATCTCATGGAGAAAAAGAAATCGTTTTTTGAGAGGCGTCCTTATGTATGCTATGCGTTGTATGCAGGCTTGCTTTTTGCTTTCAACCTCTTTCTGCGTTGGTGGAGCGGCGAGTTGGATGCGGACGAGTATCTTATGTCAGCCATCAATACCCTTATATTGACAGCTGGTTTTGTGTGGGGTGACCGGTATCGCCGCAAGAATCTTGCAAACAAAAAGAAGATAGATGAACTTTTAAATAATAAAGAAAACAATGGATTTTAAAATTGCAGTGTTGGCCGGTGACGGTATCGGCCCCGAAATCTCTACCGTAGGCGTGGATGTGATGACTGCCGTGTGTGAGAAGTTCGGACATAAAGTGAACTATGAATATGCCATCTGCGGTGCAGACGCGATAGACAAGGTGGGTGACCCGTTTCCCGAAGCCACTTATGAGGCTTGTAAAAATGCGGATGCTGTATTGTTCTCTGCCGTAGGTGACCCGAAATTCGACAATGACCCTACTGCCAAAGTGCGTCCCGAGCAGGGCTTGCTGGCTATGCGCAAGAAACTGGGACTGTTTGCCAACATCCGTCCCGTGCAGACCTTCAAATGTCTGCTCCATAAGTCTCCCCTTCGTGCGGAACTGGTGGATGGTGCCGATTTCCTTTGCATCCGCGAATTGACCGGTGGCATGTACTTCGGTGAGAAATACCAGGACAATGACAAGGCGTATGATACGAACATGTATACCCGTCCTGAGATTGAGCGTATCCTGAAAGTCGGATTTGAATATGCCATGAAACGCAGTAAACATCTTACGGTGGTGGATAAAGCCAATGTGCTTGCCTCTTCCCGTCTTTGGAGACAGATTGCCCAGGAGATGGCACCGCAGTACCCCGAGGTGACAACCGACTATATGTTTGTGGACAACGCCGCCATGAAGATGATTCAAGAGCCGAAATTCTTTGACGTAATGGTTACGGAAAATACGTTTGGTGATATTTTGACGGACGAGGGTTCCTGCATCAGTGCTCTATGGGATTGCTGCCTTCTGCTTCTACGGGAGAGAGCACGCCGGTATTCGAACCTATCCATGGTTCCTGGCCGCAGGCGAAAGGCTTGAATATAGCCAATCCGCTGGCGCAAATTTTGTCTGTAGCCATGCTTTTCGAATACTTCGACCTGAAAGAGGAGGGGGCGTTGATTCGTAAGGCAGTTGATGCTTCACTCGATGCGAATGTACGTACACCGGAGATTCAAGTAGAAGGTGGCGACAAATACGGTACCAAGGAAGTGGGCGCGTGGATTGTAGACTATCTTAAGAAGTCTTGATAACAGTGTCTCATTACCGTTCTGTTCATCAGTAACTTCTCACTGCAAAGTTCTGCAAACCTTTTGCAGTGTCACTGCAAAGCTGTTACAGTTGCGCTGCAAAGCAGTTGCAGTACCACTGCAAACCTATTTGCAGTAACGCTGCAGCTCGTTTGCAGTACTACTGCAAAAAGCATGCACCATCTTTGCAGTGGGAAGTCGCTGATTGTCAGATATGGTTCTTCCTCCTCATCCTGCCTTCTTCAATCGTTTCATATCCTTTCATCCTCTTTATTCGTGTTAAGCTTTGATAGATGGCAGTATAATCTTTCCTTTCCCGCACGGTTTATTTCTTGGAATTTTGCTATCTTTGTCAGCATATCCATGTTACATAAGTGTGTACGGGAAGAATGTATTAGACAGTGAGATTATGGCGAAAATTGCAAAGAACCTGACGGAGTTGATTGGGCATACTCCTTTGATGGAATTGGCTGAATACAGTCGTAAATAGGATTGAAAAGAAATATTGTGGCTAAGCTGGAATCTTTTAATCCGGCGGGAAGCGTGAAGGACCGTGTGGCATTTGCCATGATTGAGGATGCCGAGGCACGTGGGGCTTTGAAACCCGGAGCCACGATTATTGAACCTACCAGTGGCAATACCGGCGTGGGACTGGCGATGGTGGCAACCATCAAGGGATATCATTTGATATTGACCATGCCGGAGACCATGAGTGTGGAACGCCGTAATCTGTTGAAAGCCTTGGGTGCGGAGATTGTACTGACCGACGGACTGGCAGGTATGGCCGGTTCCATTGCCAAAGCGAAAGAATTGCGGGATGCGATACCTGGTGCGGTTATTCTGCAGCAGTTTGAGAATCCCTCCAATGCCAAGGCTCATGAACATACTACGGGGGAAGAAATCTGGACGGACACGGATGGTAAAGTGACTGTTTTTGTTGCCGGTGTGGGTACGGGCGGTACGGGTCTGTGGAGTGGCGCGTGCCTTGAAGAAACATAATCCGGATGTCTATGTTGTGGCTGTAGAACCGGCCTCCTCTCCGGTTCTGGAAGGAGGGGAAGACGCACCGCACCGCATCCAGGGGATTGGGGCCAATTTTATTCCTTCCATTTATGATGCTTCTGTAGTAGACGAGATTATTCCGGTGCCCGATGACGAGGCCATTCGTGGAGGACGAGAGCTGGCTTCTACGGAAGGCTTGCTGGCTGGCATCTCATCCGGTGCGGCGGTATATGCGGCACGGTTGCTGGCCGAACGCCTGAATTTGCGGATAAAATGATTGTTGCCCTACTGCCCGATACGGGGGAACGCTATTTGTCAACAGAACTGTTCGCTTTCGATACCTATCCTTTGGAATAAATACTGAACTATTATATGAAGAAACTTATTTTTTCTTTCTTCTTGTGTGGAGCCACGATGTTCCCTGCCTTTTCACAAACCTATCAGGAACTGAGCGAACGTGCGGTTGCAGCCACGGAGCAAGACAGCTTGTCATTGGCCGAAAAATACATTGAACAAGCTTTGAAAATGGAGCCCGCCAATCCTCATAACGCTTTGCTTTTCTCCAATTTAGGAACGATACAGCGTTGGCAGCACCGGTATGAGCAGGCTCTTGACTCGTATACGCTGGCATTGAACATTGCTCCGCGTGCCATACCCGCCCTGATGAATCGTGCCGCTCTTTACCTTGAGTTGGGAAAGGATGACTTGGCCCGGATAGACTATTCTTTGGTGCTGGATATAGAGAGCGATAATCAGGAAGCCTTGCTGATGCGTGCCTATATCTATATGCGGCAGCGCAACTATAATTTGCAAAGTCTGATTATGAACGTCTGCTGAAACTTGCCCCCCGGAGCTACAATGGCCCGCCTTGGGTTGGCCACGTTGGAGCAGAAGGAAGGCAAATACGAAGCCGCGCTCTCGATACTGAATGCCATGATTGCAGAAAAAGGAGAAGAAGCTACCCGGCTGACTACCCAGCAATATGCCGTACTTTACGTAGCACGTGCGGGTGTAGAGCAGGATATGAAACATGTGGACCTGGCCATGATGGACTTGGAAGAAGCCATCAAGCTGGATGCTTCGCAGACAGAAGCTACTTGATACGGGGGCAAATTTACCTTTCTCAAAAGAAAAAGGAGTTGGCAAAACGTGACTTCGAAAAAGCCATTTCACTTGGTGTGCCGCAAGGCGACCTCAGGGATTTGCTGTTGCAGTGTAAATAATATTCAACTGTATTTCCGTATCAGTTCCACAAACTCTTTTCCGTATTTCTTCTTTTTATATTCACCGATACCGCTGATATTACCAAATTCTTCTATGGTAGTGGGGCGGGAGGCGCTGAGTAGGTGGAGCACTTTGTCGGACAGTACGATATAGGCAGGAAGTGCTTCCTGGTCGGCAAGGCGTTTGCGGAGAGTGCGGAGAGCCTCGAAAAGTTCCCCACTTTCTGTATTGGGCAATCCCAATGGCAATTCTTTGGTTGGAACTGTAGCCTTGCGTTTACGGCCTCTTGTAGCTTGTACAGCTTCCTCGCGACGGATGGTGACAAGCAGGGCGCGTGCTCTGCCAAACAAGACATCTGTCCGCTTTGAGTGATTTTCAGGTGGTTGTTTTCATTGTAGCTATTTCGAAATAACCGAGCTGTAACATTTGCAGCAGGTAGTCATGCCAATCTCTGGCGGGTACTTCACGCCCGGCTCCAAAGGTCTTAAGGCGATGGTATCCTCTTTCTGTAACTTCAGAACTCATGTTTCCTCGGAGGATGTCCACTAAAATACCGGTTCCTATCTGTTGCTCGGAACGCGCGATTGCACTAAGTGCCTTTTGTACGATTATTGTACCATCGAAACGTTCGGGGGGATTTTTGCATACATCACAGTTTCCACAGTCGCAGGTCGTATTTTCACCGAAATAACTTAACAGAATGCGACGGCGGCAGATATCTGCTTCCGCATATTGCTGCATACGTTGCAGCTTTTCCAGGTTGATGCTTTGTTGCCCGCTGTCTGTTGCGAATTTAGTGAGCAGAATGAGGTCGGCCAGTGAATAGAACAAAAGGGTGTCACTGGGCATTCCGTCTCGTCCGGCACGTCCTATTTCCTGATAGAAACTTTCAATGCTTTTGGGCAAATTGTAATGAATTACCCAGCGCACATTGCTTTTGTCAATTCCCATTCCAAAGGCAATGGTGGCGCATACCACTTGCACGCGGTCATTGATGAAGTCGTCTTGTGCTTCATCTCTTCGTGCCGGCGACAGTCCTGCATGATAGACCGCCGACTTTATCCCTTGTTTTTGAAGCATTTGTGCCACTGTTTCAGTCTTGCTGCGGCTCATGCAATAAATGATGCCGCTCTCTCCCGGATGGCGGGCGATGAAGTCGAGGATGGCTTTGCTTTTTTCCTTCTGCTGGTAACCTCTTTTTACGGTGAGACTCAGGTTGGGACGGTCGAAAGATGAAATGAAAATTCTCGGTTGGTTGAGGTGTAGCTGTTTAATAATATCTTCACGGGTTATTTTATCGGCTGTGGCAGTAAGTGCAATGATGGGAACCTGGGGAAACAGTTGGTGAAGGATGCCCATCTGTGTATATTCCGGACGGAAATCGTGTCCCCATTGTGAGATGCAGTGAGCTTCATCAATGGCGAAAAGGGAAATATGCATATCCCTTAACAGATAGTTGGCTTCCGCCAATAATTTTTCAGGAGAAATATATAGCAGTTTCAGCTTGCCTTCCATGCATGCACGTCGTAGGGAAGCATTCTCTGTTTCATCATTATTGCTGTTCAGTGCACCGGCCGCGATACCGTTTGCACAGAGCGTTTCCACTTGGTCCTTCATCAAGGAAATGAGCGGAGAAACCACTACCGCCGTGCCTTCACTCAATAGGGCGGGAAGTTGGTAGCAGATGGACTTTCCACCTCCCGTAATCGGCATCGATACCAATGCGTCTTTACGGTCTATCAGATGGCGTATGATGTCTTCTTGTAAGGGGCGGAAACTGTCGTAACCGAAATATGTCTTGAGCGTTTGTAGCATAATCTGGCAGTATGGATTTCTTCCGGCAAAGGTACACTAATTATTGCATATACTACAAATGGAAAGTCATCAAGATTTTGTATCATATGAGTTTCTGCAAAAGGTTAAAGTTTCTTATTAATGGCTGAATTGACCTACTTTTCAACCTTTTTCGTTGTTTATTTATCAAAAATATATACGGGAAAAGTTGTGTATAAAAAAAAAATGTCTGACTTTTGTAAAGTCTAAGGGGCTAACCCTTTGGCTTTTCCGATTTTAAACAACCCTAACCAGTTAATTCAATGAGTGATTTAGAAAACAATGCCCAGGAAAAAGGAACGAAGAAACGTCCTTACAACCTGCGCGAAAAGAAAGAAAAGGATGCTGCCTACCGTTCTTTGATAAGGCCGGAATTGGCAGATGAGTTGTATGACAAGATATTGAATATCGTTGTTGTACAAAAGAAGTACAGAGATGCTGATTATTCCGCTAAGGATTTGGCGAAAGAATTGCAGACCAATACTCGCTATTTGTCTGCAGTGGTGAATTCACGCTTCGGCATGAACTATTCTTGCCTGCTGAATGAATATAGAGTAAAAGAAGCGCAGCATTTGTTGACAGACAAAAGATATGCTGACAAGAATGTAGAGGAGATCAGTACGATGGTCGGCTTTGCAACCGTCAGTCTTTTTATGCTGCTTTCTATAAAAATGTAGGTGAGACTCCTAATGGATATCGTAAAAGACACGCAGAAAAAGAAGCTAAGAAGAAATAATTCTGTATGACTGAATGAATAAAAAGGAAATATTCCGGAACAGTTGTTTCGGGATACTTCCTTTTCTTCTTTTTTAATACCAATCTATATACTCCCGACACATGAAGAAACAACTAATTTCTATGGTGACTGCCCTTTCTCTATTGACGGCTTGTGGCGGAAATCCGAAAACAACTGCTGAGGCAGAAAAAATTGACTATACAGTGGAACAATTTGCAGATTTACAGATTTTACGTTACCGCGTACCAGGTTTTGAGGATTTGTCCCTCAAACAAAAAGAATTGGTTTATTATTTGACGGAAGCGGCTTTGCAGGGCAGAGACATTCTTTTCGACCAGAATGGCAAGTATAACCTGACGATTCGCCGGATGCTGGAAGCTGTCTATACCGGCTATAAGGGAGATAAGAATACTCCTGATTTCAAGGCTATGGAAGTGTACCTCAAGCGGGTATGGTTCTCTAACGGCATTCATCATCACTATGGTAGCGAAAAGTTCGTTCCGGGATTTACTCCCGAATTCTTCAGGCAGGCTGTACAGAGTGTGGATGCAGCTACATTGCCGCTTGCCGAAGGACAGACTGTGGAACAACTGTGCGAGGAAGTGTTCCCCGTTATTTTCGACCCCACGGTGATGCCCAAACGGGTGAACCAAGCTGCCGGTGAAGATTTGGTTTTGACTTCCGCATGCAATTATTACGATGGCGTGACGCAGCAGGAGGCCGAAGATTTCTATAATGCCTTGAAGAATCCGCAGGATGAAACTCCCGTTTCCTATGGTTTGAATAGCCGTTTGGTGAAAGAGGATGGCAAGATTCAGGAGAAAGTATGGAAAGTGGGGGCTTGTATGGACAGGCACTTGAAAAGATTGTCTACTGGCTGAAGAAGGCAGAAGGAGTTGCCGAGACTCCCGAGCAGAAGGCGGTGATAGCCAAACTGATGGAATTCTATGAAACCGGCGATTTGAAGACATTCGATGAATATGCCATTTTGTGGGTGAAGGATTTGAACTCACGCATTGACTTTGTGAACGGTTTTACCGAAAGTTATGGTGACCCGCTCGGCATGAAGGCAAGCTGGGAATCTCTGGTGAATTTTAAAGATTTGGAAGCTACCCAGCGTACAGAGTTGATAAGCGGCAATGCACAGTGGTTTGAGGACCATTCGCCGGTAGACGGACAATTCAAGAAGGAGAAAGTGAAAGGGGTGTCTGCCAAGGTAATCACGGCGGCTATTCTGGCCGGTGACTTGTATCCTGCAACTGCTATCGGCATCAACCTGCCCAATGCCAACTGGATACGTAGCATCATGGTTCGAAATCCGTTACAATCGGTAACATTACAGATGCTTATAATAAGGCAGCTCATGGCAACGGGTTCAATGAGGAGTTTGTGTACAGTGATGCAGAGCTTCAACTGATTGATAAGTACGCAGATGTGACAGATGAACTGCATACTGACCTGCATGAATGTTTGGGACATGGTTCCGGTAAATTGCTCCCGGGTGTGGCCCCGGATGCGTTGAAGGCATATGGTTCTACTATCGAAGAAGCGCGCGCCGACTTGTTCGGACTCTACTACGTGGCCGACCCGAAGCTGGTGGAACTGGGGCTTACTCCAAGTGCGGATGCTTATAAGGCTCAATACTACACCTATCTGATGAATGGTTTGATGACACAGCTTGTACGTATCGAGCCGGGTAACAATGTAGAAGAAGCCCATATGCGCAACCGTCAGCTCATAGCCCGCTGGGTGTACGAGAAAGGTGCGGCGGAGAAGGTTGTGGAATTGGTAAAGAAGGATGGGAAGACGTACGTCGTGATAAACGATTATGAGAAAGTGCGTGACTTGTTTGGCCGGTTGCTTGCCGAGATACAGCGTATCAATCCACCGGTGACTATGCCGGTGCCCATGATTTGGTGGAAGCCTATGCCGTGAAAGTCGATCCCGCTTTGCATGCCCGAAGTGCTGGAACGCTACAAAGAAGCTGAATCTTGCGCCGTATAAGGGGTTCGTCAATCCCAAGTATGAAGTGGTGACGGATGCCGACGGTACTATAACAGATGTGACAGTGACTTATGATGAAGGTTATGCGGAACAGATGTTGCGTTATAGCAAAGACTATTCTACATTGCCTTCTGTCAATAAATGATGAACTATGATAGATACTAAAGAGCAGCTGCATCAGCGGCTGAAAGATATAAAGACACAGCTCCGTCTCTCAATGAACGGGGCTGTGTCCCAAAGTATGCGTGAGAAAGGGCTGGTATATAAGCTGAACTTTGGCGTGGAGTTGCCCCGTATCAAGGGTATTGCTGCCGGTTACGAGAAGGACCACTCTCTGGCTCAGTCTTTGTGGAAAGAAGATATCAGAGAGTGCAAAATATTGGCGGGACTTTTACAGCCGGTAGAGAGTTTCCTGCCCGAGATAGCCGATATCTGGGTGGAAGATATCCGTAATATCGAGATTGCAGAACTTACCTGCATGAATTTATTCCAACATCTTCCTTATGCGCCTGCCAAGTCCTTCCATTGGATTGCAAGCGAGGACGAATACACGCAGGTTTGCGGCTTCCTCACCATAGCCCGTCTATTGATGAAGAAAGGGATATGAACGAACGGGTTGAAAATGAGTTCCTCGACCAGGCAATAACGGCTTTTTTGTCGGGCTCCTATCATGTACGCAATGCAGCCATGACTGCTATCCGCCGCTTTATGCAGCAAAATGAGGAAAATTCTTTTCAAGTTTGCCGCAGAGTGGAGGGTATGGACAATTCTTCTTCTGATGTAGAACAATTACTATACAATCTTGTAAAAGAGGAGGTTTGTTAGATTAGTTCTATGGTTATAGAGACTGATGCGGTAAGGGAATATTTCCCTTATCGCAATTTTTATCTCTTTCTCGTTTGCTTTCCACAAAAAAGGATTAACTTTGTTGGCTGTAAAACTGCGCCGTCAAATGGAAAGTCAGAATGTGAAAGATACAGTTAGGCAGATATTCACTGAATATCTGAATGCGAACGGGCATCGGAAGACTCCCGAACGTTATGCTATACTTGACACCATTTACTCCATAGACGGTCATTTTGATATCGACACGCTCTATTCACTGATGGCCGACCAGGAGAACTTCCGCGTCAGCCGTGCAACGCTTTACAATACCATCATTTTGCTTATAAATGCTCGTCTGGTCATCAAGCATCAGTTCGGCAACTCTTCCCAATACGAAAAATCTTATAATCGCGATACGCACCATCACCAGATATGCACCCAGTGCGGAAAGGTGACCGAGTTTCAGAACGAGGAGTTGCAACATGCCATTGAGAATACCAAACTGAGCCGTTTTAATCTTACGCACTATTCCTTATATATGTATGGGTTGTGCAGCAAGTGTGACCGGGCCAATAAACGGAAGAAAAAGAATAATAACCATAAAAAAGAAAAATGAAAGTAGACGTATTATTAGGATTACAATGGGGCGACGAAGGCAAAGGCAAAGTCGTTGATGTGTTAACTCCGAGATACGATGTCGTAGCTCGTTTCCAGGGTGGACCGAATGCCGGACATACACTCGAGTTTGAAGGGCAGAAGTATGTGCTCCGTTCCATTCCGTCTGGAATATTCCAGGGAGACAAGGTGAATATCATCGGTAACGGAGTGGTGCTTGACCCGGCTCTCTTCAAAGCGGAAGCCGAATCATTGGAAGCGTCCGGCCATAACTTGAAGGAACGCTTGCACATTTCCAAGAAAGCACACCTCATTCTGCCGACTCACCGCATACTGGATGCTGCATACGAAGCAGCCAAAGGCGATGCAAAGGTAGGAACGACCGGAAAAGGCATCGGACCGACTTACACGGATAAAATCAGCCGTAACGGTGTGCGTGTAGGCGACATTCTGCATGACTTTGACAAGAAGTATGCAGCGGCCAAGGCCCGTCATGAGCAAATCTTGAAAGGCTTGAACTATGAGTATGACATTACCGAAATGGAGAAGGCATGGTTCGAAGGTATCGAATACTTGAAACAATTCCAGTTGGTGGATAGCGAACACGAGATGAACAATCTGCTGGCTGCCGGCAAGTCTGTATTGTGCGAAGGTGCGCAGGGGACAATGTTGGACATTGATTTCGGTTCTTATCCGTTTGTAACGTCTTCCAATACGGTTTGTGCAGGTGCTTGTACCGGTCTGGGTATTGCTCCCAACAAGATTGGTGAGGTATATGGGATTTTCAAAGCCTATTGTACGCGCGTAGGTGCCGGTCCGTTCCCGACGGAATTATTCGACAAGACCGGTGACCAGATTTGCACGCTGGGTCATGAGTTCGGTTCTGTGACAGGACGTAAGCGCCGTTGTGGCTGGATTGACCTGGTGGCATTGAAATATGCCATTATGGTAGACGGGGTTACCAAACTGATTATGATGAAGAGCGATGTGCTCGATTCTTTTGAAACCATTAAGGCTTGTGTAGCTTACAAGATGGATGAGGAAGAGATTGATTACTTCCCGTTCGATATCAATGAGACTGTTGAACCGGTTTATGTAGAGCTACCCGGTTGGCAGACGGATATGACCAAGATGCAGAGTGAAGATGAGTTCCCGGAAGAATTCAATGCATATTTGTCATTCCTGGAAGAACAGCTTGGTGTGCCCATCAAGATTGTTTCTCTGGGACCGGACCGTGAGCAGACCATCGAACGGTATACAGAGGAATAATAAAACAAACAGATAACCTTAGACACGGATTACACGGATTTCGCGGCTTCATCTGAAGAACCGTGGGTGTCCGGATAATCCGTGCCTTTTTTATTTATTGCCATGAAAACACGTCTTTTGTCTTTTTTACTGTTGTTTCTTCTTGTGTGCTCCGCACAGTCGCAGACTTACCAGCCGACGGAGGAGAACCTGAAATCCCGTCAGGAGTTTCGGGACAATCGCTTCGGTATCTTCCTGCATTGGGGGATATACAGTATGCTGGCTACCGGAGAATGGACCATGACGAACAAGAACCTTAATTATAAGGAGTATGCCAAACTGGCGGGAGGTTTCTATCCTGCCAAATTCGATGCTGCCAGATGGGTGTCAGCCATTAAGGCGTCCGGGGCAAAGTATATCTGCTTTACATCCCGGCATCACGATGGCTTTTCTATGTTCCACACACGCTTTTCCGATTACAATATTGTGGATGCTACCCCTTTTAAGCGGGATATTCTGAAAGAATTGGCGGACGAGTGCCACAAGCAAGGTATTCGTCTGCATCTCTACTATTCGCACATCGACTGGTATCGCGAAGATGCTCCGTGGGGACGCACCGGACGTGGAACGGGACGACCGAATCCGAAGGGCGACTGGAACAGCTACTATAAATTCATGAACAACCAGCTGACCGAGCTGCTCACCAATTATGGAAAATAGGTGCCATTGGTTTGATGGCTGGTGGGACCAGGACCAGAATCCGGATTTTGACTGGCAACTGCCCGGGCAATATGCATGATACACCGCCTGCAACCGGCTTGCTTGGTTGGGAACAACCATCATCAAGCACCGTTTGCCGGCGAGGACATCCAGATATTCGAGCGCGACCTGCCGGGAGAGAACCGTGCCGGTCTTTCCGGGCAGGATATCAGCGCCTTGCCCCTTGAAACCTGCGAGACGATGAATGGAATGTGGGGATATAAGATTACGGACCAGGATTATAAATCCACCAAAACGCTGATACATTACCTGGTGAAGGCTGCGGGTAAAGATGCCAATCTGCTGATGAATATCGGTCCTCAGCCGGACGGTGAGCTGCCTGCTGTTGCATTGGAGCGTCTGGCAGAAGTAGGGGAATGGATGAAGGTATACGGTGAAACCATCTACGGAACCGTGGCGGCTGCATTGCTCCGCATCCTTGGGGAGTCACTACACAAAGAGAAAATAAATTATACGTGCATATTCTCGAATTGCAGGATAAGGCTCTCTTCCTGCCGTTGGAAGGCAAGAAAGTGAGGAAGGCAGTGGGGTATGCCGACCGTCTTCCAGTGAAGTTCCGTAAGTGTGAAGGAGGGGTGATGCTCTACTTGCCGGAGGTTCCGACGGATATTGATAAAGTGATAGAGGTGGATATTGAAAAATAAATTATAAATCAGAAATCTTTAATTCTTCCTAAAAGATAAAGGAAACGCTGGCATTGCTCACCGTTTCCTTTTATTTTTGGCAGACTATTTGTTATACAATAAGAAACGACTGATTTATTCACAATTTAAAGAAAGAAAATTATGGGAACAGGAATGATATGGATTATTTTTATCGGTATTGCCGCCGTTAGCTGGCTGGTACAGATGAATCTTCAGAACAAGTTCAAGAAGTACTCTAAAATCCCTACCGGCAACGGAATGACGGGAGCGGACGTTGCTTTGAAGATGCTGCACGACAATGGCATCTACGATGTGACCGTGACGCATACTCCCGGACATCTGACCGACCATTATAATCCTGCCAATAAGACAGTAAACCTGAGTGAGGGCGTTTATAGCAGCAACAGCATCATGGCTGCTGCCGTTGCAGCCCACGAATGTGGCCACGCCGTGCAGCATGCACGCGCATACGCTCCGTTGACAATGCGCAGCAAACTGGTGCCGGTAGTCTCTTTTGCCTCACAGTGGATGACGTGGCTGCTGCTGGCAGGTATCCTGCTGCTGAACTCCTTCCCGCAACTGTTGCTGGCGGGCATCATACTGTTTGCATTGACAACTTTGTTCAGCTTCATCACCTTGCCGGTGGAAATCAATGCAAGCAAGCGTGCGCTGGTATGGCTTAGCAACTCCGGCATTACGAATTCATATAATCATGCGCAAGCAGAAGATGCACTCCGCTCGGCTGCCTATACTTATGTAGTGGCTGCTCTCGGTTCGCTTGCTACGCTGATTTATTATATCATGATATTCCTGGGACGCAGAGATTAAACGCATGATGCAGACATAAAAAACAGATGATGTGTTTCTGCCGGATACATCATCTGTTTTTTTATTCCTGATAGGGCGACTGCCAGAACCAGGCATCGTCATTGACCACGTACTTGGCTTGGAAGAAGTTTTCCGCATTAGGGTCTGAGGGGCAAAGCAGTACATCGTCTGCTTTTATGCTATAGAGATTCTTGGCCATATAGCTGTCTAAATAATATTCTTTGGTAATCTTCTGTTGGTTGTTCCAGTTGGCTTCTTCATTTAGGGTCACCGGACGACCGTCTCGCAGGCGTTCGCGCACTTCTTGTACGCTTAGCATGATGCCGTTTTCATCCATCACCCAGGCATTGTTGGTGGGGTCTACCCATATCCATTTATCCAAGGTATTGGAATAAACTACGTTAATGGAATGGCATTCGCCGATGTATTTTTGGGGTAATCCGCTGATGTGGCGTGCCTTAAATCCCATGGACAGATAACAATCCTTCAGTACATGGGCAAGACCTCCGCAATGCAGACCTCGCGCACCGCCTTTGCAAGCTTCTGCCCATTTGATGATGTTGCTGCCTGCCGGACTTTCATGGTTTCCGTCATGTTTTATGGTATTGTGTATATAAGTCAGTATGTTCTTTATTTTTGATAATTCGTCGCTTGCGCTGCCACACTGTCCAACTTGAAGTATTGGCGTACCTCTACTAAATACTTGTTGTTGGGATTGATGTATTCGAAGCGGGGGAGTGTATCAGGGCGCTCATTGTGGGTGTATCCCGGTGCTTTTTGAAGTATGTCGAGGTAGTCACCCACTTTCTTCACTTTGGCAAGCACTGCTTGAAGCGTTTATCGCTGCGCAGGTTGTCTAAGTCGGTATCATTCATCATGTGGTTGTAATCTTGAAATCCATTGTCGTAGGCAGTTCTAAATTTTTGATGGCTTCACCTTTTTTCTTTAACAAGGATTGGAAGCAGGCTAAATTGTAGTAATAGGACTGTATAATCCAGCTATACTTTTTCTGAGTGTTCTCGTCTTGTTCTTTGAACAGAGTTATCAAAGCCTTACCGTTCTTTTCGGCTTCTTTATAGTTTTTCTCATTGACGGCTTGTTGCAGCTTTTGTACGATGGCTTCTTCTTTTTGGTCGAAGTCTTTGGCGTTGCCGGATTGTGCCCGGCTAACACCGATGCCGCATAGCAACAACATGCAGAATAAAATCAGTCTCTCTTTCATAAATGTGTAAGTTTAAAGTTTGTTTTGGTCGTTTTTATGCGACGGTAATGATACAAAGGTAAACATTCTCTTTTCTTAATCAATAAAATACTGTAACTTTGTCGCCCGATTTTAAAGTAATTGAACTGATTATGGCAGCAAAACCCAGTATTCCGAAAGGAACCCGTGACTTCTCGCCCGTAGAAATGGCGAAGCGTAACTATATATTCAATACGATTCGTGAAGTGTATCACCTCTATGGCTTCCAGCAGATAGAAACGCCCTCGATGGAAATGCTTTCTACCTTGATGGGGAAGTATGGTGAGGAAGGAGACAAGCTCTTGTTCAAGATACAGAATTCCGGTGATTACTTCTCCGGACTTACAGATGAAGAACTGTTGAGCCGTAATGCAGTGAAGCTTGCCAGTAAGTTCTGCGAAAAAGGTTTGCGCTATGACCTCACAGTGCCTTTTGCCCGCTACGTGGTGATGCACCGCGATGAAATCACTTTCCCCTTCAAGCGCTATCAGATACAACCCGTGTGGCGTGCCGACCGTCCGCAGAAAGGCGTTATCGTGAATTCTATCAATGCGATGCCGACGTGGTAGGCAGCGATTCCCTGCTGAACGAAGTGGAACTGATGCAGATTGTAGATACGGTATTTACCCGCTTCGGCATCCGTGTCTGTATCAAGATTAACAACCGCAAGATATTGAGCGGCATTGCCGAAATCATCGGTGAGTCGGACAAGATTGTAGACATTACCGTGGCAATCGATAAGTTGGATAAGATAGGTCTGGACAATGTCAATGCCGAGTTGAAAGAGAAAGGCATCAGTGACGAGGCTATCGCCAAACTGCAACCTATCATTCTGCTGAACGGTTCAAATTCGGATAAATTAAAGCAATTAAAGCGAATATTATCCCAAAGTAAGATTGGATTAGAAGGGATAAAAGAAACAAAATTTATTTTGAGTAAATTATGGCAAGCACCTCGATTAAAGAATAAAATTGAATTAGATTTAACTTTAGCTCGTGGTTTAAATTATTATACAGGTGCTATTTTTGAAGTAAAGGCTCTTGATGTGCAAATTGGTAGCATTACAGGAGGAGGACGATATGATAACTTAACGGGAGTATTTGGTATGCCTGGCGTATCTGGAGTTGGTATTTCTTTTGGAGCAGACCGTATTTTTGATGTATTAAATCATCTCAATCTTTATCCGAAAGAAGCGATAAAAGGTACACAATTGTTATTTATAAATTTTGGTGAGAAAGAAGCTGATTATTCAAGGACTTTGTTGAATAAAGTGCGTGCAAAGGGCATATGTGCAGAGGTTTATCCTGATGCAAGTAAAATGAAGAAGCAACTGAATTATGCTAATTATAATAAAATACCTTATGTAGCTTTGATTGGCAGTAATGAAATGTATGTGGGAAAGTTTACCTTAAGAGATATGAAAACAGGGAAACAGACATTGGTAACTTTTGAACAACTGATACGTAAATTACATAAATGAAATATTGTATCTCTTTAATATTATAAAAGCTGAAATACATTTAAAAAGGAGCACAAAGTAGCTCCTTTTTTGTATATTTAGAGCATGAATGAAGGCGGGCTTGTTGATGTGTTGCTGTACGGTGCACTCGGTTTGTTCCTTTTATTTGTAATGAGGATGTAGGAGAAATGAAACATCCTGCATTTATCTTTGTACTGACAAAAAAAGGAGGTTCTTATGGTTTCTGTTGAGCTGAAGCAAGAAAAGCACAATGCCCTCGTCAGTTTCCTGATGATTGTTATAGCGGCATTGTTCCTGCTCTATATGGGCAGTTCATTGGTGCATTCTACAAAAGCGTTCTGGGAAAATTATTCCATAGAAGAGTTGCTGGAGTAGAAGGAATTCAAGTCAAATCACTACCTTTGTCGGCAAAACATACTGCCGATGATACTTTATTTTACCGCAACCGGAAACTCACGCTGGATTGCAGAATTGCTTGCAGAGGCTACGCATGATACTGCTGTCAGCATTGTTGATTGCCTGAGGCAAGGCCCGATACCCGCAGGGCTGATGGAAGCCGACAGATTGGGTATCGTTTTCCGGTACACTCCTGGTATGCACCCCGTGTCTTGATTGATTTTCTGTCGCAGCTCCGGTTGCCGGACTGCTGCTATCGTTATGCCGTGTGTACATGCGGGGACGATATGGGGAAGGGAATGAACCGCCTGGCGGAGCATTTTCCGCTGGATGCTGCCTGGTCTGTTGCAATGCCCAATACCTACGTACCGATGTTCAATTTGGACGATGAGTCGCTTTGCCGCGAGAAGATAGAGAACGCACGGCATGCTGTCGCTTCGATTGCCGAAGATGTCATTGCACGGAAGAGGGTCTGGAATGTGCATGAGGCAGTGCAGCCTGGCTGAAAACATATGTCGTGAATCCTTTGTTTGTCCGTTTTGTCATTGGTACAAGGAGTTTCCATGTAGATGAAGGCTGTATCTCTTGCGGAATATGCGGCAAATCTTGTCCGGTAGGTAATATCCGGTTGGTGGATGGGCATCCGGTGTGGGGAAAGCAGTGCATTCATTGTATGGCTTGTTTGCATTTTTGCCCCCGGAAAGTGATACAGTATGGAAAAGCGACACAGAAGAAGGGGAGATACCGGTTGGAAGATTATCTTTGCCGCTTCACCACTCCCACATAAATCAGCAGAATAACATTCATTACCAGTGCGTAGATAATGGCAGGTATTGCAATAATGTCATTGTTGAATACAAACGGACTACTGGCAACAGCAATTGCTTGTGCGGCATTCTGCATACCGATTTCTATAATGAGTGTACGTTGTTCTTTCCGGTTGAGGCGCATGGACTTCGATAGCACTACGCCGCCTCCCATAGCCAGCAGGATAAGAATGGAGATGCAGAGGCCCAGTTTGCCGAATTGGCCGGTGATGGTAGCATGGTGCTGTATGAAGAAGATGGTTGCCAGCAGGATAAGTGCAGGAAAGGCTGTCTTGGACAATATCTTATGAAGCCTTTCTGCCATTTGCGGACGGTAGCGCCTCGTGAGTATGCCGGCTACAATGGAAGAAGCATTAGGACCAAGTTCTGCATGATGAGGCTGCCTACGGGGAGATGGATATCTATGTCCAGATTGCTGTCTACAAAGTGTGTGGCGAATTCCATAATCACGGGGATAGTGAACAGCGTAATAATGCTGCTGCATGCCGTCAGTGATACGGACAATGCTACGTCTCCTTTGGCTATCATGGAGAAGATGTTGGATGAGCTGCGCCTGGCGAGCAGGCTATGAGTATGATGCCGATAAAGAACAGAGGTTCGAGATGGAAGACATGTCCTAAAGCAAATGCCAGTATCGGCAGTAGGATGATTTGGCCTGCCAGCCCGGCAATAATGGGGCGGGGGCGTTTGCGGAACAGTTTAAAGTCTTCGGTTTGTAATGTCAGTCCCAGTTCAAACATCAATAAGGTAAGAATGGGGAGGACTATCCATATTGCGTTCATAAGTCAAATCATTTTTGAGGCTGCAAAGATAGCAAATATTGTTGTATACTTTGCCATTTTGTCAGCCTTTGTCTGCCAAACAATCAGCTTGTTCGTTTGGCACGGTTTTCGTAAGTTGTTTATCGCTTGTTTAAAGCAAAATTACCATTATAACAAATGTATAACATATAAAACAAAAAGATTATGAACATTAAACCATTAGCAGACAGAGTGCTGATACTCCCTGCACCTGCAGAAGAAAAGACAATTGGCGGTATCATTATTCCTGATACAGCGAAAGAGAAACCTTTGAAAGGTGAAGTTATTGCAGTAGGCAACGGAACAAAAGACGAAGAAATGGTGTTGAAGGTTGGTGACACAGTGCTGTATGGCAAGTATGCCGGTACTGAACTGGAAGTTGAAGGAACCAAGTACCTCATCATGCGTCAAAGCGATGTGCTCGCTGTTTTAGGTTAATTTGTAAATTGTAAATCGTTAAATTGTAAATATAGTTATGGCAAAAGAAATATTATTCAATATCGATGCTCGCGACCAATTGAAGAAAGGTATCGACACACTGGCAAATGCAGTAAAAGTAACCCTCGGCCCTAAAGGTCGTAACGTTATCATCGAAAAGAAATTTGGTGCTCCCCACATCACGAAAGATGGTGTAACGGTAGCTAAAGAAGTAGAGTTGGCAGACGCATATCAGAATACTGGCGCACAGCTGGTAAAGGAAGTTGCTTCCAAGACCGGCGACGATGCAGGTGACGGTACTACAACTGCTACTGTTTTGGCTCAGGCTATCGTAGCCGAAGGTCTGAAGAACGTGACTGCCGGTGCTAGCCCGATGGATATCAAACGCGGTATCGACAAGGCTGTTGCCAAAGTGGTTGATTCTATCAAAGGCCAGGCGGAAACAGTGGGTGACAACTATGACAAGATTGAGCAAGTTGCTTCCGTTTCTGCCAATAACGACCCCGTTATCGGCAAGCTGATTGCAGACGCTATGCGCAAAGTTTCCAAAGACGGTGTTATCACTATCGAAGAGGCAAAGGGTACTGATACTACTATCGGTGTGGTTGAAGGTATGCAGTTCGACCGTGGTTACCTCTCTGCTTACTTCGTTACCAATACGGAGAAGATGGAGTGCGAAATGGAAAACCGTACATTCTGATTTATGATAAGAAGATTTCCAACCTGAAAGATTTCCTGCCTATCCTCGAACCGGCAGTACAGACCGGCCGTCCTTTGCTGGTTATTGCAGAAGATGTGGATAGCGAAGCGCTGACAACTTTGGTTGTAAACCGTCTGCGTTCTCAGTTGAAGATATGTGCTGTGAAGGCTCCGGGCTTCGGTGACCGTCGCAAGGAAATGTTGGAGGATATTGCAGTGCTGACCGGTGGTGTTGTCATCAGCGAGGAAAAAGGTCTGAAGCTGGAACAAGCTACTATCGAAATGCTGGGTACTGCCGACAAGGTAACTGTTTCCAAGGATAACACGACCATCGTAAACGGTGCCGGTGACAAAGAGAACATCAAGGAACGTTGCGAACAAATCAAGCTCAGATTGTTGCTACGAAGTCTGATTATGATAAGGAAAAACTGCAGGAACGTCTGGCCAAGTTGTCTGGCGGTGTAGCTGTTCTTTATGTGGGTGCTGCTTCTGAGGTTGAATGAAGGAAAAGAAAGACCGTGTGGACGATGCACTCCGTGCTACCCGCGCTGCTATCGAAGAAGGTATCGTTCCTGGTGGTGGTGTAGCTATATTCGCGCATTGGATGCATTGGAAGGCTTCAAGGGTGACAATGTGGACGAAACCACAGGTATCGACATCATCAAGCGTGCTATCGAAGAACCGTTGCGTCAGATTGTTGCCAACGCCGGTAAAGAAGGTGCTGTTGTTGTGCAGAAAGTGCGCGAAGGCAAGGCAGACTTCGGTTACAATGCCCGTACCGATGTTTATGAGAACCTGCACGCAGCTGGTGTGGTAGATCCTGCCAAGGTTACTCGTGTGGCTCTTGAAAATGCTGCTTCTATTGCCGGTATGTTCTTGACTACAGAATGTGTAATTGTAGAGAAGAAAGAAGATAAGCCTGAGATGCCGATGGGTGCTCCCGGAATGGGAGGCATGGGCGGAATGATGTAAGATTGTTTTCCCTGATTGCTTAATCAAATAGGAGAACCGCAGTGTCTTTTTGATAGATACTGCGGTTTTTTTGTTCTATTTACCTTCTTGATTATTAATAAAAAGCGTGTAATATTACAAAAGTGTTACAAAAATGATTAGTTTTCATATCTTTTGCTCGTTTTTGTTGTTGGTAAAATAAAAAATCATATCTTTACCCTTCGTAAAGATAACCTAATCAACAAGAACTATTAACCTTTTTAATTGAAGAGAAAATGAACAAAAGCGAAATTGGACTAAATGCTGGGAAAGTTTGGCAGTTGCTTAGCGATTATACCAGATGGAGCTACGGTTCTTTAAAGAGGAAGTCCGGACTGAAGGACAAGGAGTTGGGAGCCGCATTGGGGTGGCTTGCCCGTGAGGACAAGATTGAAATTCATCAGGAAGAAGATGAACTTTATGTTTCACTAGGGGTAAATGTTTATATCGGATAAAGGAAACCGATTGAATGGATTGATTGAGGAGCACAGATTTCGCAGTGCGGAAGCATTTTCTGCCGGGGGGATGAAATCTGTGCTCCTTTGTTTTTTCATGTTGCAGAATATTCTTTCCTTTGCACATTCTTTTCAATGAACAAAAACAGAATGACTATGAGAAGTTTTGCTTCAGACAATAATTCAGGCGTACATCCGCTGGTAATGGAGGCACTGAACCGGGCCAACAGTGACCATGCTGTAGGTTATGGAGATGACCCTTGGACAGAGGAGGCTGTCTGTAAAATAAGAGAAGCGTTTACGCCGGATTGTGAACCGTTGTTCGTATTCAACGGTACGGGCAGTAATGCGGTGGCTTTGCAGCTGTGTACCCGCCCTTATAATTCCATTATTTGTGCAGAGACTGCACATATCTATGTCGATGAGTGCGGTGCGCCTGCCCGTATGACAGGTTGTCAGATTCGTCCTATAGCTACCCCTGACGGCAAGCTGACGCCCGATTTAGTCCGTCCTTATTTGTGCCATTTCGGCGAACAGCATCATTCGCAGCCCGGAGCCATCTATATTTCGCAATGTTCGGAGCTGGGCACTGTCTATAAGCCGGACGAGTTGCGGGCTTTGACGGATTTGGCCCATCGGCATGGCATGTATGTCCATATGGACGGAGCCCGTCTGGCAAATGCTTGTGCAGCTTGAATCTTGGCTTTAGGGAACTGACAGTGGATTGCGGGATAGATATCCTCAGCTTCGGTGGTACGAAAAATGGACTGATGTTGGGAGAAAGCGTGGTTGTCTTTAACCCAGCTTTGAAGAAGGAAGCTTATTTTGTGCGCAAGCAGTCGGCACAGCTCGCATCCAAGCTCCGCTATCTGTCCTGCCAGTTTACTGCCTATCTGACGGACAGCCTTTGGTTGAAAAATGCCGCGCATGCCAATCGTATGGCAAAGATTCTTTACGACGGATTGAAGGAATTGCCAGGTGCGCATTTTACGCAGAAGGTGGAAAGTAACCAGCTTTTCCTTACGATGCCCCGTCCGGTGATTGACGAGCTGTTGAAGGACTATTTCTTCTACTTCTGGGATGAGGCCATCCACGAAATCCGTTTTGTAACCTCTTTTGATACTACGGAAGAAGATATCGAGCAATTGCTGCAATCGGTAAAAAGGCTTCTCTGAAATATATAAAAGCTCCTAACCTTCACAGGCTGGGAGCTTACTTCGAAACTTTCCCCTCTTGGGGTAGGGGAAGGTTTACTGAAAACAAACCGATTGAATATTTACCTTAAATACCTTTGCACGATAACCTTTTTAACTAACCTTTTCAATAAATCCTTGTTAGAGTATGCTTATATACCGACAGCCTCGCGGACCGGTACAAAAGTGTAGCCTTTTCGTTTCAGCGTCTTAATCATCTTGTCCAGATAGCCATTATAGAACTTGTCTGTGCGGCGGTCGTCCGTTCCGAAGTGTATCAGCATTAGGTGTCCGTTCAGACCTTCTTTCTTTTCCACCTCCATAATCTTGTCGTAGATGAGTTTGCTACTCCGGTACTTCTGTCCCATGTCCGGAGTGGTGTAGTCGGCATTGCTCATGGTACCAGGGTATAGTTGATAACTTGAATACCATATTCTTTGCCCAGGCAGATATTTTCTTGTTATAGTATTCGTAAGGAGGAATATAGACGGGAGCGTCCTTGTATTCGATACCTGCCTTGCGGAGGGTCTCGTAGCTTTTCATCATATCGTTCTCAAACTCTTCGCGGGTGACCAGCAGAGAATCACGGTCTTCCCAAGGCATGTACAACAGATGTCCGTAACTGTGGCTGCCTACAAAATGCCCTTCGTCGAGCAGGCGTTTCACTACATCGGGATAGAGTTCATAGAACTCTCCGGTAAAGAAGAAGCCACCTTTGATGCCATGCTTCTTCAAGGTGCTGATGATGGCATCGGCACCGTCTGCTTTGTCGGCGGCAGTGAATACGAGGGTGATTTGCTTTTTTGAGGGATCGGTGCGGATAATGCCTCCGTCCACATATACATTCTTGTCATTTGGGATACCGGCTTGCTTCATTCCATCCTTCTGCATGGCAGAGAGGTAGTACGTGAGGCAGGCGGTTCCGTCCATGGTAGGCTCATTGGTGGAATAGTCGTGGATGGCGTCGTGATATACCATCAGGTCTGGCTGGAAGCGTTCGTAGTCTTGTCCGGGAGTTCCGGGAATTCCCGTCATATTGACACCGCGCAGGCTTTCGAAGATGGTACGATAGACAGGACCGTCCACCAGTCCGCCGGTAGTATTGCCCACGCCTGCATTCAGCAGTGAGGAGTGGGGTTGCGAGGGATAGTCTCCGTAAAGGGGAAGTTCCACAATCATGCTGGTTCCCCAAGGGTTACAGCCGAACAGCCAGTCGCGCAGGGAGGCTTCCATTTCGGCGTATGTGTCATCGCCGGTGGTTTCACGGTACAGCCGGCATTGGGTTAGCATGGCGGTAGTCAGATTGTTGGAACACCAGATGTAGGGTATACCGTGCAGAAAGGGGCTTTCTACCGCTTTCTCGTACGTGCGTTCAATGCCCGTACGCATGTTGCGGATGAATTCCTTGCTGATGCGGCTGTTGTCCACTTTGGCAAGATGGTAGTGCCCCATGTTCATGAACGGATACCATTGGTAGTGGCGTGCACTGTCGGCGCCCATCCAAGGAGTCACCGGTTCGCGACGTCCGTATTCAAGGGCTTGGGCCAGGTATTTGTTGTCGCCGGTGGCTTTGTACAGTTCCATGGCTCCCAGTTCCATATCGTCCACCCAGTTGTCCTCTTCGTAAATGTAGGGAGACAAGACAGAGGCAGTCTGGCATGCTCCCGGTTTCTTTACGCCTTCCTGATAGGCGGCATCGGCCTTGGCTTCGATTTCTGCTGCAAATTTAGGATAGTAGTCTTTCAGTATCTTGGCGCCTAAAGCGAAGCAGGAGGCAAACTTGCCGGCAGTGCTTGCCACTCCGGTCGTTGCATTCTTGAATTCTCCACGTACTTGCGGTTCGCCACTGCAAAAGTAAACGGGGCGTCCTTTACCCGGTCCGTAGCCATAATTCACCAGGTCTTTGTTAGGTAGGCGCATTCCGGCATGGTCACGGTCGTCGCTATCTGGTTGTACAGCTCGCCCGGAGCAGGATTCATCCTGTTCAGCCAGTCCAGTCCCCACTTGATTTCGTCCACGATGTCGGGAATGCCGTTGGCTCCCGGATTTCCGGCTGCATCATAGGCGTCACCGAATGATTCCGGATTTCTTGATAGGCAAACATCATCTGGTAGATGGCATTGGCGGAAGTGGTGGTGTATTGCAGATAGTCCGTAGCATCGTGCCAGCCTCCGCGGACGTCTATATGTTGTCCGGTTTGGTGGGATGATAGACGATGTAGCGTCGTGCACGTGGCAGCTGTCTTTCAGGAACGGATTATAGCCGCAGCGTTGCTGCCGCATGTAGTGCAGCAGGTAGTCTGCGGTACCGTTGTAGACTTGTGCATTGATGGGGAAACGGGGGGAGACCGCTTTGCCTGCTTTCAGATAATACGTGCCCAGTTCTGTGAAATCACTGAAGTTCAACCGGTAGGTACTCTTCATGCCTCCCATCTTGCCGGTGGCCTTGGCCGTGTTGAAGGTACGCACCACCTTTCCGGTGAAAGCGTCAATCAATGAATAATTTTCTACGTTTGTTCCTTCCTCGCTCATGAATACAGCGACTTTGACGGATTGCGGCAAATAGCCGAGTTGGTTGATTCTGATCCATTCGCCTGCTTTGCCCGGCAGGGCTACGAGAGCGAATATTACCGTTAGGAGCCAATAATTACTTTTCATAATGGGGGTTTTTAATCTAAGGTTGGGGATTATATATAAAACAAATTTTCCTTATTACAAATAAAGCATTTTCTGTCAATTTTAGGAAGATTTAGGATGAATAATTAGACGATATTAGGTGTCGTTTACACTATTTTGGTATTTTATAGACGTGAAATAAGTGTTTCGTTGAAACTAAATGTTTGTTTATCACGTAATTATTATGCTTGATGATGTTTTTTAATTTTCGTTTACCTATTTTAGTAATGCGTAAAACAAATTGGCGTGTTATTTGTTTTATGGTATTTAGACAATAAAACTAATAGACTATGGCTTATATTGATTACTATCAGGTCCTTGGAGTGGACAAAAAGGCATCTCAGGATGACATCAAGAAAGCGTTCCGCAAGCTGGCGCGCAAGTACCATCCTGACTTGAATCCGAACGATGCTACGGCCAAGGATAAGTTTCAGGCTATCAACGAGGCGAATGAGGTGCTGAGTGATCCTGAAAAGAGAAAGAAATATGATGAATATGGTGAACACTGGAAACATGCCGACGAGTTTGAGGCGCAGAAGCGGGCACAGCAGCAAGGCCGGGGGCGTTCGGGGGATTTGGAGGTTCCGGTGCGGGATTTGGTACGGACGGAGGCGGTACGTATTGGTATTCTTCCGACGGCCAGGAATTTTCGGGCAGTAATGCCGGTGGTTTCTCAGACTTCTTCGAACAGATGTTCGGTCATCGTACGCGCGGCGGAGGCGGTGCCAATGCCGGTTTCCGCGGGCAGGATTATCATGCGGATTTGAACCTATCGCTTCGTGAGGCTGCGAAGACCCATAAACAGATATTGACGGTGAATGGTAAGCAAGTGCGTATTACCATTCCGGCCGGTGTGGCCAACGGACAGGTCATCAAACTGAAAGGCTATGGTGGCGAGGGTATCAACGGAGGTCCTGCTGGTGACTTGTACATCACGTTTGTGATTCCGGATGACTCGGTATTCAAGCGTTTGGGAGATGATTTGTATGTAGATGTGACCGTTGACCTTTATACAGCCCTGCTGGGTGGCGACCAGTTAGTGGATACTTTGGATGGTCAGGTGAAGCTGAAGGTGAAACCCGAAACCCAGAACGGGACTAAGGTACGTCTGAAGGGCAAGGGCTTTCCCGTATATAAGAAGGAGGGACAGTTTGGCGATCTCATCGTGACTTATTCCGTGAAGTTGCCGACGAATCTGACGGAACAGCAGAAAGAGATGTTCCGTAAAATTAAGGGTATGAACTAATGAAAGGAGAACGGAGTATGCAGAACGAATGGATTGTCATCAGCGAATATTGTGACAAGTGTCATATAGAGCCCACTTTTATTGATATGTTGTGCGAAAGTGGGCTGATAGATGTGGAGCAGGAAGGTGGAGAACGTTATCTTCCTTTCTCCGAGTTGCCGGATGTGGAACGGTACAGCCGTATGTACTACGACCTTTCTATCAATATGGAAGGGATTGATGCCATCCATCATCTGCTGGCAAGGATGGAAGAGATGCAGCGGGAGATACACTCGCTGCGCGGCAGGCTGAGGCTGCACGGAGAGTATTAATTTTCCTTTCGTCTCTTTGAGAGCTTTTGTCCCTTTAAGAAGGAGCAAGCAGGAAATTTTTCAGAAAAACAAGCGGGCATCGGAGAGTTTAGCTACTCCGGTGCCGCTATATTTGTCTTGTCAAGCAATGCGTTTATTTGCGGTAGCTTTCCAGCTCTTCTGCTTTGAACTTACGGATGAAGTTAAAGTGTTTTTCCACTTCGGCTTCTGCATAGTTCACATACACCAGAGCCGATTTGCCGAACAGTTCGGGAGCCTTTGTCGCATCCTGGATGATGAGATGCGACATGATACATACCGCAGCCATCTCATAGAGGCGACGTGCCACGAAGTCCAGCAATTCCTGATTCTGTGCCTCTTTCACCGCATTGGTGCAGGCTTCGAACTTGTTGGTCATCTCTTTGATGCGGTCCATCAACGGTTGCATTTCTTCGCTGCACGGCACTTGCTCGTAGTCGCGCAAGGTGGCAGAGTATGAGCCGTTTGTTACATAGCGGATAGCAGCTACGGTCTGCAACTGAGTAGTACCTTCGTAGATAGAAGTAATACGTGCATCACGATAGATACGTTGGCAAGCATACTCCAGCATGAAGCCGGAACCGCCGTGAATCTGGATACTGTCGTAAGCATTCTGATTGGCATATTCAGAGTTCATACCTTTTGCCAGCGGAGTGAAGGCGTCGGCAAGTTTGGCATACTTCTTTTGTTCCTGGCGTTCTTCCGGAGTCAGTTTGCGTTCGCGAGCAATGTCGTCCAGCGCTTTGTAGATGTCAACGTAGCGGGAAGTCTGGTACAGCAAGGAGCGTCCTGCATCCAACTTGGCTTTCATAATAGCCAGCATGTCATATACAGCCGGGAATTCGATGATAGCCTTGCCGAACTGCTTGCGGTCTTTGGCATAAGCCAGACCTTCGTTGTAGGCAGCTTGTGAAAGGCCTACCGACTGTGCGGCAATACCCAGACGGGCACCGTTCATCAAAGCCATAACGTATTTAATCAAACCAAGCTTGCGGTCGCCGCAAAGTTCTGCCTTTGCATTCTTGTAAACCAGCTCGCAGGTGGGAGAGCCGTGGATACCCAGCTTGTTCTCGATGCGGCGCACGTCTACACCGCCTTCATTCTTATCGTAGATGAACATGGACAAGCCACGTCCGTCTTTGGTACCCTCTTCTGAACGTGCCAGTACGAGGTGGAGATTGGCGTCACCGTTAGTAATAAAACGCTTCACGCCGTTCAGGCGCCAGCAGTTGTTGGCCTCGTCATAGGTCGCTTTCAGCATTACGCTCTGCAAGTCGGAACCGGCATCCGGTTCTGTCAGGTCCATAGACATGGTCTCTCCGGCGCAGACACGCGGTATAAAACGGCTGTGCTGGTCTTCGTTACCGATTCGTAGAGCGTTTCGATACAGTCTTGCAGTGACCAGATGTTACCGAAACCGGCATCGGCGGCGGCAACGATTTCCGCACACATGGTGTACGGAGTAATCGGGAAGTTCAAGCCACCGAAACGGCGCGGCATGGTCATACCGTTCAATCCGGCTTTTACCATGGCGTCGAGGTTCTGCTTGGTGCCGCTGGCATATTCCACACGGCCGTTGGCACAGTGGGGACCTTCTTCGTCCACGCCCTCGGCATTGGGAGCGATAATCTCTCCAGTAATCTCTCCGGTGATTTCAAGTACCTTGTCAAAAGAGTCCATAGCATCCGCATAGTCCTGCGGGGCATAGTCATACTTGTCTTTGTCTTGGTAACCGCGTTCTTTCAGTTCGCAGATACGTTCCATCATCGAGTTGTTCAGATGATACTTCAATTCGGGAACTTCGGTATAAAAATTTGCCATAATTTCTTGGTTATTTAGGTATTCTGAAGTATAGGGGTATGGTGAATTTCACTCGCTTGGCCTCTCCGTCCTGATAGCCGGGCGACCAGCGGTAGACGTCGGCAATGGCCTCGAAAGCGCGTATGGCTTCTTTGTCGATGTCATAGCGCACGGACTGGAGAATTTGGGGATGGGTCATCTTGCCTTCTTCGTCTACAACGAATCGTAGGATTACCCTTCCTTCTGCCTTTTGCTTCCAGGCGTCTTCCGGATATTTGGTAACATTGGCCACCAGTTTCATGAGGTTCTCTATTCCACCGGGGAAGGATGGAAACATGAAATACGGCTGATGTTCCATTTCAGTTCCGTGCTCGTCGAACATCTTTCCACCGGTACACTGATTCTCTGAATAGTGTTCCTCTCTACGGAGTTTCCCGTCGGGATAGTACTGCAGGAGTGTTCCGTCAAGTTTACCATCGCTGTAGCTCCGGGCCAGATGTATGGCACCGTCGGGATAATACACCATGGTCTGCCCCTCCAGGCGGTTGTCTCTATATACTTCTGTCAGGCTGTCCTTGCCATTTGCATAGAATGATGTATGCAGGCCTTCCCTTATCCTTTTGCGGGGATTGCTTTTGTATTCGGAGAAATGCCAGACATCCTTCTTTTGTCCTTCCAAAGCATACTCTTCCACCTTGATGCACTTCTTGTTTATCTTGGAAACAAGAGCATACTTGACTGCCTGGATGGAGTCGTCCGTCCATTGGTAATTCTTGTCCAACCAGAGCTTTTCTTGAGCGATAGCGGAAGATATACCTGAAAGAAGAACAAATATAAGAATCAGCTTTCATGATTACCTTTATTGTTATTTACTGTGTGATTTATAATATTTTATCATCTTCGGGATAACCTCTTCCACCGTACCGTTGATGACATAGTCGGCAATCGTATTGATGGGAGCGTTCTCGTCATTGTTGATGGAGATGATAATACCACTTTCCTGCATACCGGCAATGTGCTGGATTTGTCCGCTGATGCCGCAAGCAATATACAGTTTGGGGCGGACAGTGACACCGGTCTGGCCAATCTGGCGGTCATGGTCGGCATAACCGGCATCGACGGCAGCACGGCTGGCGCCTACCTCTGCATGGAGTTCTTTGGCAAGCTCGAACAACATGTCAAAACCTTCCTTGCTTCCCATGCCGTAGCCGCCAGCAATCACGATGGGAGCGCCTTTCAGGTTGTGTTTTGCCTTTTCTACGTGGCGGTCGATGACTTTTACCACATAATCCGTCTCGGGCACGTACTTGGCAACGTCGTGGTTGATGACTTCGCCCTTATAGTCAGCGTCCAGTATCTCTTTCTTCATCACACCTTCGCGAACGGTTGCCATCTGCGGACGGTGCTCGGGATTCACAATCGTGGCAACGATGTTACCGCCGAATGCGGGACGGATTTGATACAGCAGGTTCTCGTAAACCTTGCCTTCCTTCTTGTCTTCGTGGTTGCCGATTTCCAGTGAGGTACAGTCGCAGTCAGTCCGCTGGTCAAAGCGGAAGAAACGCGCGGGCCGAGGTCGCGACCGATAACGGTGGCGCCCATCAGGCAGATTTGCGGCTTTTCTTCTTTGAACAAATTGATGAGGACAGAGGAGTGGGGAAGGGAAGTATAGGGGAACAAGCCCGGAGCGTCGAATACGTGGAGTTTGTCTACTCCGTAGGGCAATACTTGTTTTTCAATTCCTGCAAGGCCGGTTCCGGCAGCAACTGCCTCCAGTTGCAGCCCAACTGATTGGCTAATTTACGACCTTTGGTCAAGAGTTCGACTGACGTCGGCAACTGTTGTGCCTTCTATCTCTAAATATACAAATACATTCATTCA
>ENA-OQDD01000087-OQDD01000087.1-human-gut-metagenome-genome-assembly--contig:-NODE-87-length-35766-cov-2.792446_pt1 | contig 35766 bp, 41 predicted proteins | sample MGYA00242507_ERZ504598 | MGnify/ENA primary metagenome ERZ504598 (study PRJEB26092, sample SAMD00036318) | human gut metagenome | host: Homo sapiens | study: EMG produced TPA metagenomics assembly of...
CTGAAATGCGCTGTTCTTCGAGCTGCCTGTCTCTGGGATAAAGGTCTGGATTTCTGCATCCTTACATCCTCCGATCCCGGAAAAGTAGCTGATCTGATATTTCTTTTTACATATTTTGAGGATTGTACTGATGATCTCGTCATCACGATCCATTCTTATGTAATAGCATTCGCCAAATTTTCTGTAGTCCATTTTTTATCTCCATTTAAGTTATTGCTTTTGGATAAATATTGCTTAACAGAAATATTATATTCCTGTTTCCTATTGATAACAATCCCTATCATTCTGTTTCTGTCATTTAAAGAAGTGTACGTTACTGTGAACGGAGTAAACAGTAACAAGTGTACAATTTTAACATCTTCCACAGTTCCTGCACGGGTTGCATCTGGCTTTTTTTATGTGCGGATACCATTCATGGATTTCCGGTAATGGATCGCCTTTTTTCCATTCTTTTACACTATAGTGATCCGTAAAAAACACTTTTTCCCCAAAGTATTCTATTTCCAGTGGATAAATTGTAATTTTTCAGGATTCATACAGCTTTGACAGATTCTCGGGGACAATATCTGATCTCCAAATGATACTGCCTGATTCATAGTGATAATCTGCACATGATTTTCACTGATATATTCTATTTTCTGTTCTGCTGCACATGTGTATGCTGAGGGAATTTTCACTTTGTTGATCGTAAATATCCCCGCAGGAGTTTTTACTGTTTTCATTAAGTTTCCACCTTTTATATTCACTATGTTCAAAGAAGATAAAGATGAGTAAAGAAAAAACAAGTTCTTTGTATTTGTCCATAATGTCATCCGGCATTCTGAATCCCTGGGGAATCACGCCAAGTCTGGTAAAACCGATTCTTTCATATAAATGTAATGCATGGGTGTTACCATGAACGATCAGTTTTCTGTTTCTTTACACACATCCACCCATCCGTTTGCCTCTGCTACCTGTTCCAGTTCCGAGATTGTGAGCTTTACTGCACTGTGATCATTGCCGGCAGCCGGATATACGGTGGTAAATTGTTTCAGACTTTCGTCAAGATAGACTTCAATTCCCTCATTAATTCCGAACGGGCATACCCCTCCAGGAGCGTGACCAATGATGTTTTCTACTTCATCAAACGGGATCATTTTGGCCTTTGTATGAAAAGTATCTTTATATTTTCGGTTATCTACTCTGGCTGTACCTCTGTTAAGATTAAGACTGCTTTGTCATTCTGCAAAAAGGACATCGTCTTTGCGATCATGCTTGGCTCTACATGAAGGGCCGCTGCTGCCTCTGTTACTGTGGCAGTGGATGCTTCCAGTTCGATCACATGGTCAAGAAAGCCTTTTTCTTCCAGATATTTTTCTGCTTTTTCCAAAGACATTTTTTCATTTCCTCCTGAGTTATATCCTTATCTGTGTCCCAGCTCCCAGAATGCCACTGCACTTGCTGCTGCCACATTCAATGAATCTACTCCGTGGGACATTGGTATCTTTACTGTATAATCGCAGTCTGCATGGTCTGTGATGCAAGGCCGTCACCTTCAGTTCCGAGAATGACTGCCAGTTTTTCTTCTGAACGAAGTGCTTTGTCATCAATTCCTACGGAATCGTCACGCAGAGCCATTGCAGCTGTTTTGAATCCCAGATTTTGCAGAATCTGCATTCCATCCTGTGGCCATACAGTTTTTTTATCAAAATATGTCCAGGGAATCTGGAATACGGTTCCCATGCTTACTCTGGCTGCCCGTCGGTAAAGCGGATCGCTGCATCCGCCGGTCAGAAGTACTGCATCCATATGGAGAGCTGCTGCTGAGCGAAAAATAGCTCCGATATTTGTAGGATTTACAACATTTTCAAGAACTGCTATGCGGCTGGCATTTCTGCAGATTTCCTCTACAGATGGCAGTGGATTTCTGCGCATTGAGCAGAGCATTCCGCGAGTAAGAGCAAATCCGGTCAGCTTGACCAACAGTTCATATTCCGCAGTATAGACCGGCACATCCGGATATTGTTTCAGGATTTCCTGTGCCTCTCCTTCCAGATCTTTATGCTCCACCAGAAAAGAGATGGGATGATATCCTGCATTCAGGGCTCGTTCAATTACTTTCGGACTCTCCGCAATGAAAATTCCTGGTTCCGGTTCATAGTATCTTAAAAGCTGCACTTCAGATGTTCTGGCATATACATCCAGTTCCGGCGCAGCGAAATCTTTTATTTCGTTAAACATAAAAATAAAACCTCCAAACTGAGTAATTCTATCTTACATCAGTTTGGAGGTTTATACAAGAATTCCTTTTCAACAGTGCTATTCGATTCTTTTTCTTCTGTCTTTATATGCCAGAAACAGAATCGTCAGAAACGTAACTGTCTCCGCTGCAAGAAGAGAGATCCAGATTCCATTTAATCCAAATAATTTCGCAAGTATAACTGCGCAGATAACAATAGCAACAATTCCTCTCAGGAATGATCCGACAATCGCGATTTTCGGTTCATCTACTGCTGAGAAATATGCCACCAGTACAATATTGATTCCTGCCACTATAAATCCAAGGAAATACAGACGCAGTCCTGTATGTGCATAATTCAACAACTGAACATTGTTTTCACTGTTGAAAATGCTGATCAGCGTGTCGGTTGAAGTCCAGATGATCAATTGGATCAGTGCTTCTACAGCAAGACATACGAGCAGGCTCCATTTCAGAAGTTTTCTTACCTGAGTGGGCTGACCTTTTCCGTAGCTTTCACTGATCAAGGGCTGTGCTCCCTGGGCCAGACCGTTGAAAATTGCAAATGCCACGATAGAAAGGTTTGCCACAACTCCATAGGCTGCTACACCCATATTTCCCGCGATTCCCAGGATCAGAAAATTAAATACAATGGCGATCACACCGGAAGACAGTTCACCGACAAATGCGGAAACTCCCAGCTGACAGCAGGAAATCAGGTGCCTGAATGACGGTTTTTTCCAATGGAATCCTACATGGTTTCTGCTGCTTCTGTAGTGTATGGTACAGACGCTCATTGTTACGATCGGACAGATTGCAGTAGCCAGTCCTGCTCCGGAAAATCCCAGACCGACCGGGAACATGAATATATAATCAAATATAATGTTAAAAATACTTCCACTGATGGAACCGATCATTGCAATAGAAGGCGCTCCATCGTTTCTGGCAAATGCAGTAAATGTATAGTTTGACATGAAGAATGGTGTTGCAATCAGAATAATTCTCATGTAGTTTCGTCCAAGTCCGATCAATCCGGCATCTGCCCCAGCAAAGCCAATGCCTTGTCCGGAATGAAGATTCCGATCAGCATAAATGGAACTGCAGCCAATATGCTCCAGGTTACTGACTGTACGAAATAATGTTCTGTATTTTTTCCTTTTGCCCTGCTTATGGCATACCTGGTAGCGGAACCAATCCCGATCATAGCCCCAATCGCATAGATCAGTCCATAAACCGGCAGGATCAAATTGAGAACTGCCAGTCCGTCAGCACCGGAATATACAGATATAAAGAAAGTATCTGCCAGAACATAAACGGAAATCCCGATCATTCCGGCAACACTCTGGGTTACATATCTGGTGAATCTTTTCAGCATAATACTTCGCTCCTTCGTTATATTGTCAGCATTGTCTTCCTTTCATCTGCAGACTTATCTCACCATTATACCCATATAAAACAAAAATGCAACCACAAAAACTCCAGACATAAAAATCTCCTTAAGCAGGTTTTTTAATGCTGCTCAAGGAGACTCTGTTGATATTCGCAATTCACTTCACGACACTCTTTATTTTACCCGGTTTTTTTTCAGGTCTTCTACAATTTCATTGTAACGTTTTTTATTCAGGCGATAGAAAAACAGTACAATTGCTGTCACTATCCATAAAACTCCCGGAATTGTAGTAAAGGAATGTCTCATAATACTGAGGACAGCCGGATTCTGTACCTGATTTGCCACATATCCATATTTTCCAAGAAGTGCTGCAAGTAGCGCAGTTCCTATTGCCATGCCAATTTTATTTCCCAGTGACACAAATGCATATTGAAAACCATCATTCCTTAAGCCCGTTTTCCACTCTCCGTATTCTACGCAGTCGGGAATGATCGCATAGATTGCAGTGTTAAATCCAGAGAAAAAGAACTGTGTAATTCCTGCAAGTGTATAGAACGCTGCCGGTGTTTCTTTTACATTAAAGAAGAACATACAGAGCATGGAAATTCCAGTGAGGAGAGCAAAAATGGATGCAGTTCTTCCTTTATTGTTCAGTTTGCGGAATACAGGCTGGAAACATGCAGCACCGATAATGGATGGAATGATGATGCACATGGAATATGTAGTATAGTAGGATGCATTTCCCTCTACATAAGTGAAATAGTATACATCTGCATTTCTTCCATAAAGTGTAAATCCGAATAACACCTGTCCGATTAATGCCAGAATATATGGGCGGTTCTGCATCACTGCTTTTAACTGCACTTTTATGGATATTTTTTCTTTTTCCGGCATAATCACCTGCTCTTTTGTTTTTGCAAAACAGAAGAAATGACAGGCTGCAAAAATACATCCGTATATGATTGCTACCAGTAGGTATCCGGTTTTAGCACTTTGACTGCCAAGTTTTCCAATCAGTGGAACTGTAATGATATTGATAATTCCAATTGCAACCATTGCAGATACTGAACGTGATGTATTAATCTTTGCACGTTCATCGATATCCTGTGTCATTGCTCCACAAAGGGTGCCATACGGGATATTTACACAAGTATATCCAAGTACCAGCAGACAGTATGTAATTACCATATAGATAACCTTTGATCTGTCCGACCAGTCCGGATGTGCCCAGAATGTCATAATCAGAAGCACGGCCGTGATCGGAGCTGCAATGAAGAAGCCAATGGACGATAACGTCCCCATTTTGTTTTGGTTTTATCTGTCAGTCCACCCACGATCGGATCATTGATTGCATCCCAAAATCTTGAAAACAGCATCAGGCAGAGACTGCTGCCATACTGATTCCGAATACGTCTGTGTAAAAAATCATGAGAAAATTACTGACGAACATCCAGCTGAAATTACATCCTACATCGCCAAATCCATATGCGATTTTACTGATCAACGGAACTTTTGCATTTTCGTTTTTACTCTCCATAATTCCTCCTGCCTGCTGCCATCCTCCGTCTTTCTGTTTACTCATGTCTTCTTTACAGCAGTCTTTTTTATTATATCTTCGTCTTACATAATGCTTATGATCAGCAGGGTATTTTATTTTTCCTGCACATTGATAATCACTTTCATTGTAGTCTCACGGTTATCGTCAATGTACTGGTATGCTTTCAGATAATCTTTAAATGCAAATGTCTTAGAGATCAGCGGTCTTAAATGCACTTTTCCTTCATTCACCAGTCTGATTCCGTCTACATAATCATCATGTCTGTACATCATTGTGCTCTTGATATCAAGCTCATGATCATTTGCAACTGCCAGATCGATCTCAGCCATTCCTGCAAAAACTGCAACCAGCACAATCACGCTTCCTTTTCTTGCATATTTGATTGCCTGTCCCATTGTAATGTTATTTCCTGCACAATCATAGATAACATCTGCCTTATCCGGTCCAAAGGCTTCTACCATTGCTTCCCCGAAATTTTTATTTCTTGTGTTGACACATACGTCAATTCCACACTCTTTTGCTTTTTCCAGACGAAGATCACTGACATCTGTGATCATAACTTTAGCTGCTCCCATCCCTTTTGCAGACTGCGCTACCAGATTTCCGATCGGACCGGCTCCTATCACCACAATATTCATTCCTGTTACATCGCCCATCTGTTTAACACCATGAACAGCTACTGCCAGAGGCTCAATCATTGCGCCCTCTTCATAAGACATATCTTCTGGTATCGGTGTTACTTTTGATGCATCAACTGCAAAATACTCGGATGCAGTTCCTGTTGTCTGGAATCCCATTACTTTCAGCTCTTCACAGAGATTGTATTTTCCGTGACGGCATGGATAACAATGTCCACAATATACCTGTGGCTCAATTGTTACTTTCTGTCCCACATGAAATTCTGTTACTGCATCACCTGTTTTTACCACTTCTCCTGATACTTCATGTCCCTGGGTTACCGGATATTTTGTAAAAGGATGTTTTCCGTGATATACATGGATATCAGAACCACAGATACCAATATTCATAATCTTAACCAAAACCTGGTTGTCTTTAATCTCTGGTACGGGAACCTCTCTGAAAATAATTTCTCCTGGATTTGTCATAACCTGCTGTAACATAATATTTTCCTCCTTATTTGTTGAATGTACTTTGAATCTCTAGTTGTTTATTAACTTTTATTAAATGTTTTATTAAAGCAATTACATTATTATTCAAATCGCTAAATTTGTCAATAAACATTTAAAAATATTTCTCATTTCTACCAGTTGCACAAAGTAAAGATTTTATTTTTATGCAGATGTTACTATAACACTCCTCATAATTATCTGCTGAATTCCCGCACAATAACAAAATACCCTGATCACAACCTTTCTTTGTTGTAATCAGGGTATTTTTTATATTCAGATATTTGTTTAATATGGTATATCAGCAGATCATCAGTGATTCAAGAATGCCATCGGCTATATCTTTCCGATAAAATCCTGCAAGAAATGCTTTGCTGCACCTACAGCTGAGGCTTCTTTCTTATAAGAACAGTTTTTCAGATATCTCAGATCATGATCAAATCCATTATACTTCATTACTTTTTCCCCAAGAGGTATCATATAATCTGAGAGATATCCACCCATTTCACCTCCAAGAATGATATCCATATCATATGCCATGCGCAGATTTGAAATCAGAATTGCAAGATAATCAAGATACTCTTCCCATTTTTCTCTGCCTTTTCATTCATTGTTTTGAATGCAGCTGCATAAACTGTTCCACAGAATCCTTTGACTCACCAACAAGTGCGCCTTGCAGCCGCAATAAGCATCTGCACAACCAGATTTTCCACAATAACACTTGCGGCCCTGAGGTTACAAGTATCACTATTGTCCAAATTCTCCGGCCTTCTGATTTTCTCCGGAAAACAAATTCCCCCTATGCAAAATGCACCGCCAAGAGTCTGATTCAACGAAAGGTAAATTGCATTCTGATAGATGTTCATATCTTCTGCCATCATTGCCGCATTGGCATCATTTGAAAAATAAACCGGGACAGAAAATGCCTGTTCCAGGAAACTGAGACTATAGTTTTCAAGTTTCAGTGCGTGGGATTTTATCACCAGTTTCTGCTCCTGATTAATGATTCCCGGAATAGAGATTCCAACACCCAGAAGCTTTTCTTTCTGTTCTGCATCATTCATATGATCCAGAAATTTCGTCGCAAAATCTGCCACCTGACTGCAATATGACATATCAGGTACAAATTTCAGACGGATCCGCTCTGATTTTACAATCTCATACTTCAGATTTACCAGCACCATTCCCAGATGATTTGCAGTAATCACAATTCCCATTGCATAACGATAGGATGGATTGATTCCAATACTTTTAGCCTTTCTTCCTCCTGTGGATTCATATTCTCCAGTTTCTATTATGATACCTTTTTCCAATAAATCTTTTACATTAGACAGAACTGTTGGCATACTCAGATTCAGTTCTTTGGATATTTCCACTTTTGATGTGGATTCTCTATTTATAATATAATTTACGATTTTTGATTTCGTAGCAAATTTCTTTTCCAGTCCGCTCATTCTGTTTCTACCTTCTTTTATTAATGTATTTATAAAAGAATGATACCTGTTATTGTCATATTTGTAAATAGCCATTGTCTCTGCAGAGTATGTTGCTTTTTGCAATTGAGGCAGGAGACTTAACTTATTCAGCTGATTCAGTTAATATATCTACAATAACAGAGTTACTGTTCACTCCGTTCTCAGTAACAGCTTCGCGATGCACAGAATTTATGCTAATCGCATAAATTTGCGCTGTATGTCTCGGGATTTGGCATATTCATGCCAAAACACCTCGCGGGATAGCGGCGTGTGAACAGTAACATAACAGATAAATTTATATCATTCTGATGAAATATTATATTTCATTTTTCACGTTAATGATGTAAATTATCGTAACTGTTCAGTACCTTCACAGTTACGAGCAAAATGCATTAAAAATCACCTGCGGTGATGGCATTTTGGCTTGTATGTCTCGGGATTTTTGGTACTTACGTGCCAAAACACCTCGCGGGATAGTAGACTACTGAATAGTTACATTTATTCTACATTTCCATGTGATATCAGATGTAACAGAAGATTCCATTCAACAGAATCCTGTATTTTCAAATATCAATTTATCAGATATACAGACAAAAATAAGAAATAACAAACTTCTTATTGTCTTCTTATTATCTGCTTATATAGTCAGAGAAAGGTGCGCGTTATGCCTTTGCATGATAAATCTCTACGCGCACCTCAGTCATCTGTCTCTTATACGTTTCTCTGGATCTCCAGAACTTTGTATTTCATGATTCCTGCCGGCATCTCTACTTCTACTACATCACCTGTATGCGCACCGATAAGTGCTTTTCCTACGGGAGATTCGTTGGAGATTTTGCCTTCAAGCTGTTAGCCTCTGTGGAACCTACGATCTTCAGCTCGATGTCTTCTTCGAATTCAAAATCGTGTACTTTAACCTTACATCCAACGCTGATCTTGTCCAGATCTACTTCGTCCTCTACAACAACTTCAGCATTCTTTAAGATCTTCTCGATTTCTTCGATACGTGCTTCAATGTCTCTCTGTTCGTCTTTCGCTGCATCGTATTCCGCATTCTCAGATAAGTCGCCCTGTTCTCTGGCTTCCTTAATTTTCTCTGCTACTTCTTTTCTCTTTACTACCTTTAAATCATGCAGCTCTTCTTCTAATTTTTTAAGTCCTGCATAAGTTAGTAAGTTTTTCTTTTCTTCCATAATAACCTTACTCCCTTTCAACATCCGGTATAGTCTTCTGCGTTTCTTTTCGCCCCGGATCACTACATGGATTTATGTGCTTCCTGATACATCATACCTGAAAAAGGGCAGACTTATTCTAGGATATTCACAATTTCTGTATTATACAAAAAAGCACCCGGATTGTCAAGCATTCCGAGCGCCTTTGCTATTGTTTATATTTCTCATTTCACATGGTTTTAACTTTTATGCTAATCTTGATAAAAGCGCCTCCAGAGCTTCATAACTTTCTATGGTGTTTGACTCTCTTCTGAGCCCTGCGCTGTGACGCATGCCTGCAGTATACCAGGCAACGTGTTTACGCATCTCACGGATTCCTACGAATTCCCCTTTTAATTCAATCTGTTTTCTGGCATGACGCAGGATCATTTCACGTATTTCCTCTACAGACGGGCGTTCCAACAGTTCTCCTGTCCGGAAATAATGGTTCAGTTCGCGGAACAACCAGGGATTTCCCCTTACTGCACGTCCCACCATAACAGCATCACATCCGGTCTGTTTTACCAGTGCTTCTGCTTTCAGCGGAGAATCTACATCTCCGTTTCCAATTACAGGAATGGTAATCGCTTCTTTTACCCTGCGGATCGTATCCCAGTCTGCAGTGCCGGAATAGTACTGCTGTCTGGTGCGCCCATGCACTGCAAGTGCTGCTGCTCCCGCATCCTCAATACGTTTCGCGATTTCAACAATATCTACCGGTTCATTCTCAAATCCGATTCGCACCTTGACAGTCAACGGTTTACTGATTGCAGATGATACTTTTCGAACGATCTCTTCAATCAGATTCGGGTTCTTCAATAATGCAGATCCCTCACCGTTATTGACAACCTTCGGCACAGGGCATCCCATATTGATGTCCAGGATATCGAAATCTCTGTCCTCAATGGATTTCGCAACCTCTGCCATAAGATCCGGTTCACTGCCAAAAAGCTGCATGGAAACCGGGTGTTCACATGGATCAATCTCCATCAGGGCAATGGTGTTCTTATTGTGAAAAGAAATCGCTTTTGCACTGATCATTTCCATACAGATCAGTCCGGCCCCCTGCTCTTTACAGAGCGTTCGAAATGGCAGGTCTGTGACACCTGCCATTGGTGCAAGAACAAACGGATTATCAATCTGTACGTTCCTATTTTCCACTGCATCTCCATGAATGGTTCTCTTGCCCGTACCGGCTCATTCCTTGTCTGCATGGATTCAGTCCTCACTGCCCGATGTTTTCTTCAATTCTTCTTCCGGGATGTCTCCGAGAAAGAATACTTTATAATACATTTCCAGAGATTCCAGAAGTTCTTTCTTGTCCTGCTGAAGCTGTTTGATCTTCAGTCCGCTTCCGATCTCATCGTAGCGGGCATCTGCTTCCAGAGCTTCTGTTTTAAACTGAAGTCTGCCGTTTTCGTCAAATTCCAGAGTCAGGATTCCTCCTACATCCTCTGTGTAAAGAACACACATGATCTGAAGTTCTTTCTTCACATGATCCGGAAGTGCATTGAAATCCTGATTAAAATAAAATTTCTTCTCATAGGCGCTTGCGCCGCAGAGAGTAATGTTGTCCTGATACATAAATTACTGTTTCCCTCTTTCGAAATTATTCAGAATCTTTATACATAGCTGTAAAGCCCACGCACTGAAACCTCTCCTGCGCTGACTTTCACAACTTCTTTATTCTGCCTTTCCACAAGCAGTTCACCTTTTTCATCAATCCCCCTGCAGATTCCTTCGAAACTTCTGTCACCATCGATCACTCTGACCGGCTGGTTCAGATTTGCAAGGATTCTGTGGTAATCATCCAGCAGATGAGTAAAATCACAGGTCTGGATAAATTTCTCATAGTTGATCTCGAAATATTTCATCACCAGTGCAATCACCTGATTTCTGTCATATTCATGACCGCCCTCCAGAATCAGTGAAGTCGCTTTGTCCTGCATTTCTTCCGGAAATTCTTTCAGGTTTACATTGATTCCTACTCCGATGAGAACATAATTGATCTTCACACCATTTGTTCCCATCTCGGTCAGGATACCACAGATTTTCTTCTTAGAGATCACAATATCATTGGGCCATTTAATACTTACGTTAAACCCCAGTTCCTCTGCTGCCTGTGCCACTGCCATTCCCATAACCAGTGTCAGCATAGACGCATACTGCGGTGAAAATTCCGGACGTAAGAGCAGTGTCATCATAATAGAGCTGCCCTCCGGCGCTTCCCATCTTCTGTCAAAACGCCCTCTTCCCGCAGACTGAAATTCCGCAACTGCCAGAGTTCCATGCTCTGCACCATCTTTTGCCAGACGCTTGATCCATGAATTGGTAGAATCTGTTTCTTTTGCAAAATGGACGGTTTTGCCCGCCCATTTTGTGTTTATCGCCTGTGAAATTGTTTCTTCATTATACAGATGTGCCATTATTTGTTCTCCGGCTCTCCTAATGTTGCTACCATAACAGCTTTGATGGTATGCATACGGTTCTCTGCCTCATCAAATACTTTGGACTGCTCAGATTCAAATACTTCGTCTGTTACTTCCATGTCTGTCAGATTGAATCTCTCACCCATTTCCTTGCCGATCTTTGTCTTAAGGTCATGGAATGCAGGCAGACAGTGAAGGAAGATTGCTTTCTCTCCTGCGTTCTTCATAACGTCCTTTGTTACTTTATAAGGTGTCAGATCATGGATTCTCTCTGTCCATACCTCATCCGGCTCACCCATGGATACCCATACGTCTGTATAGATAACGTCTGCATCCTTTGTTCCTTCCTGAACATCCTCTGTCAGAGTGATGCTTCCGCCGGATGCTTTTGCATATTCCTCGCACTGAGCAACTAACTCTGCATTCGGGAAATATTTCTTAGTTGTGCAGGCTACGAAATGCATGCCAAGTTTTGTGCAGGCAATCATCAGGGAATTACCCATATTGTAACGGGCATCACCCATGTATACAAGCTTACGTCCTTTTAAATCTCCGAAATGCTCACGGATTGTCAGCATATCAGCGATCATCTGTGTCGGATGATATTCGTTCGTAAGGCCATTCCATACCGGAACACCTGCATGTTTTGCAAGCTCTTCTACGACTTCCTGACCAAATCCACGATATTCGATACCATCGTACATTCTTCCCAGAACTCTTGCTGTATCTGCAATGCTTTCTTTCTTACCGATCTGAGAACCTGTCGGATCCAGGTATGTGCTTCCCATTCCAAGATCATGGGCAGCTACCTCAAAAGAGCAACGGGTTCTTGTACTTGTTTTTTCAAAAATAAGTGCAATATTTTTGCCTCTGTAATATTCGTGAAGCTCGCCGGCTTTCTTCTTTGCTTTAAGTTCTGCGGATAAATCAATAAGATATGTGATCTCCTCCGGTGTAAAGTCTTTCAGTGTCAGAAAGTTTCTTCCTTTTAAGTTCATAATAATTCTCTCCCCGATGTCATTTATTCTCTTTTGTTATTTGTCTGTCTCCGCTTTCGGATCAGTGACGATCTCTTTCAGCGAACTTGCCAGACCTGCGATTCCCTGAATATCCGACGGAATAATGATCTTGGTTGCCTTACCGTCTGCTGCCCTGGCAAATGCTTCCAGACTCTTCAGTGTCAGAACTGCCTCATCTGCTCCTGCCTCTCTGATCATGCGGATACCTCTGCATTGGCATTCTGAACTTTCAGAACTGCCTCAGCCTGTCCTTCTGCCTCCTTGATCATACGCTCTTTCTGAGCCTCTGCGCGGAGGATTGCTGCCTGTTTCTCAGCTTCTGCATCCAGAATTGCGGATTGCTTCTTACCTTCTGCAACAAGGATCGTAGATTTCTTCTGACCTTCTGCGATCAGGATTGCTTCACGACGTTCACGCTCAGCTTTCATCTGTTTCTCCATTGCATCCTGGATAGCTGCCGGAGGAATAATGTTCTTCAGTTCCACACGATTGACCTTGATTCCCCATGGATCAGTAGCTTCATCAAGAGAAGCTCTCATCTTAGTATTGATCGTCTCACGTGATGTAAGTGTCTCATCCAGTTCCATGTCACCGATAATATTTCTTAAGGTTGTTGCGGACAGATTCTCGATTGCCATGATCGGATTCTCCACACCGTAAGTATAAAGCTTCGGATCTGTGATCTGAAAGAATACGACAGTATCAATCTGCATGGTTACGTTATCCTTTGTGATAACCGGCTGCGGTGGAAAATCCACTACCTGTTCCTTCAGATTTACCTTTCTGGCTACTCGTTCAATAAACGGAACCTTGAAGTGAATTCCTGTACTCCAGGTCGCCTGATAAGCTCCCAGACGCTCCAGGATTACTGCATATGCCTGTGGTACAATGCGGACGCAGGATGCAAGGACCCATACCGCAATAACGATAATAACTATCAGAAAAACCACGCCCATAACTAATCCTCCTTATTCTGTTTTACGATAAGTTTCACACCTCGGATCTCTTCGATCGTTACAACGGTGCCTTCGCCGATTTTTTCGTCATCAGCAGAACGTGCAGTCCATTCAATGTCATTGATACGAACCTGGCCTGTCTGCGCCAGATTGTCAATCTCCTGAATCACAACTGCTTTCTTTCCAATCAGACTGTTTGCATTGGTCTGTATGGTTTCTTTGTTGAAGTACTTCATTGCCAGTGGTCTGGTAAAGATGAGAAGTACCAATGAAACACACAGAAACAGCAATATCTGTACAGTGAGGTTCGCTCCTGCATAACATGCAATAGCAGCGACCAGTGCGCCGCCGGCAAACCAGATGGTGGTCAGTCCTGCCGTAATTGCCTCTACAACAAGCAATAACGCAAGAATCCCAAGCCAGATCAAAGGCTGCATGAAACTCCTCCTTTCGTCTGCTATCGTCTCTGACGAGCAGCTTCATACATGAGAATTCCGGATGCCATGGCAGCATTCAGAGATTCTACTTTTCCACACATAGGAATCCGTATCAGACAATCAGCACTGTCTGCCGCTTCATCTGTCAGTCCTTTTCCCTCATTGCCGATCAGGAAAGCAGTTCCTCCTGTGTAGGATTCCTGATCATAAGAGTTCTTACCATGCAGATGCGCCGCAAATGTGCGGATATTTCTGTCTTTCAGTTCCTGTGCTAATGATACCACACTTTCCACATATAGGAAAGGCATTCTGTAGACAGAACCCATGGTTGATCGTATAACCTTCGGGTTTGTGATATCCACGCAGGTCTTTGTCAGAAGAACTCCGCTTACTCCGGCACCCTCTCCTGTACGGAGAATAGTTCCCGCATTTCCCGGATCCTGCAGATCTTCCAGAATCATAACCAGCGGATTTTCCCCGCCGAGAATATCTTCCATTATATAGGAAGGTTTCTTAAGCACTGTCATAATTCCCTGCGGCGTCTGCGTATCGCTCATCTGTCGAAAAACAGAATCTGTTACTATTTCATATGGAAGTTTCTCCACCTGAGCCATCAGTTCTGCATCACCGCTGAGAGCTTCTGATACATACACCTTCGAAATCCAATCCCTAGGTGCTTCGCCGAACATTTTTCTTCCTTCTGCAACAAAAAGCCCTTGTTCTCTGCGGGCTTTTGTTTTCTGGTTCAGCTGTATGATATTTTTTACCTGTCCGTTATTTACACTGGTGATCATATCTTATCCTCAATTTTCCGAAACCTTATTCAGGTCACTGTTTGCTCCTGCTGCAACAACTGTGCAGTCTGCCGGAAACACTTCATCCGGCGCCACATTCATATTCATCTTATCGCCATGCTTCAGACCGATCAGATTGATGTTATACTTTTCCCTGACCTTCAGCTCCCGAAGTGTTTTTCCTATCCATTCCCGCGGAATCTTAAATTCTGCCATACTGAAATCAGAAGAAAGCTCAAACATATCGACAAATCCACTGGAGAGAAGATTTCTTGCAACTCTGATACCCATGGAATGTTCAGGATAAATCACCTTATCTGCCCTATTTTCTCCAGTATCCTGCCATGAAGAGAATTCATTGCCTTCGCCATGACAAAAGGAACTCCAAGTTCTTTCACCTGCATCGTTGCTGTAATACTGGCCTCCATATTCTCGGCTACTGCGATGACCGCAACATCTACGTTCTGAACTCCAAACGATTCCAGAATTCCCGGATCACGCACATCTGCCTTGACAGCATAGGAAACTTTCTCTGCGATATCCTGCACATTATCATCTTTATCGTCAATGGCAAGTACATCGCAGTTCGCCTCTGCCAGAGTAAGGGCTACCGTCATCCCGAACTGCCCAAGACCGATCACTGCATAAGATTTGTTCTTCATTTTCTTCCTCATTTCTCTTTCTGAACATGTATTCGTTATCCTCTGCGAATATCCGCCTGACTGCCGAACCGTTACTATCCAATCATAATATCTTCTTCTGCCAGATGTGAATCTGCCGGCATTTTCTGTACACGTACAGTCACTGCAGTTCCCAGAGTCAGCGGACCGATTCTTCCCAGATACATAGTCAGGATCACGATCCATTTGCCTGCTGTATTCAGGCAGGGTGTCAGCCCTCTGCTAAGTCCTACCGTTGCAACCGCAGATGTAATTTCATAAACAACATCTTCTATAGGTGCTTCCGGCATGGCTGCACACAACAGCATACTCATGAGAATAAGTACTGTAAGTACCATACCTGTCACTACGATTGCAGAACGTATATAGCTGTCTCTGATTCTCCTGTGGTGTACTTCCACATCCCGTTTTCCCTGAAGATTGGATTTCAGACTCAGCAGAAGGACCGCAACTGTTGTTGTCTTAATTCCACCTGCTGTTCCCATAGGGGAACCGCCGATCAACATCAATACCAGGCACAGCATATAAGTTGCATTGGAAAATCTCTCCTGGCTTACAGTGAAAAATCCAGCTGTTCTTGTGGTAACTGACTGGAACAAAGATGCCATCCACTTCGTTCCCGGCGAATATGTCCCAATACTTTCCGGATTTCCATGATCAAACAGAAAGATCAGTACTGTACCGCCCACAACAAGTATCAGCGTCATCATCAACACGATCTTACTGTGAAGACGGAGATTTTTAAATATACGTCCCACAGGAAGTTTCCCTCTGATGACTCGTTTGATCTTATCCCAGATATCCCACCAGACCACAAATCCAAGTCCTGACATAATGATCAGTCCTACACTTGTAAAGTTTACGATCGGATCAGCAACATACTGAGCCAGGCTGTCCTCTCCCAGCAGATCAATACCAGCATTACAGAATGCAGATACTGCCGTAAAAACAGAGTATCCCAGACCTTTTGCCAGACCGAACTGCGGAATAAATCGAACTGCATAACACACTGCACCGATTCCTTCTGCTCCAAACACACAGATCAGAACTTTCTTCACCAGCCTGACCATCCCACCCATTCTATCCATATTATAGGACTCCTGGATAACACGCCGGTTCCTCAGCGATATTTTCTTTCTCAGACTTATAAAAATAATACTGCCCAGGGAAATCAGTCCCACACCTCCGATCTGGATCAGGACAAGAATAATAATCTTGCCTGCCAGAGTCCAGTGAGTTGCCGTAACAACTGTCACAAGCCCTGTTACACATATACTTGTGGTTGCGGTAAACATGGCATCTGTAAAAGATGTGTGGTATCCGGGTGCCGTACAAAACGGCAGCCACAGAAGTAATCCCCCTAAGATAATCACTCCCGCAAAACCGAGGGTAATTATCTGAGCAGTATTTAATTTATGCAGTCTGTTATATAACTGCATCTTTTTATTCATTTGTTATTTGTTGTTTTTATCATAGTTATGAGAAAGTGACTGGCATACTTCCCACTGATAGTCAGAGATACCCTTCTGCATAGCAAGTGCTTCATTGATATCGAAGTCTACGAATTCACCGTGACGATATCCGACAACGCGGCATGTCTTGCCTGCAATAAGAAGGTCTACAGCCAGAGCACCCATCATAGATGCATATACACGGTCTTTACATGTCGGGCTTCCACCACGCTGCATGTGTCCAAGGATTGTAGCACGTGTTTCGATACCTGTGGCAGCTTCGATACGTTTTGCCATTGCTTCAGAATGACCGATACCTTCTGCATTGATGATGATGTGATGCTTTTTGCCTTTCTTACGACTCTCGATAATGTTATTGATCAGCTTCTGCTCATCATAGTCATATTTTTCAGGAACCAGAACGTCCTCAGCACCGTTGGCAATACCGCACCACAGAGCAATATATCCTGCACCACGTCCCATAACCTCGATGATACTGCATCTCTCATGAGAAGTGGAAGTATCACGTACTTTATCAATTGCTTCCATTGCTGTGTTTACAGCTGTATCAAATCCGATGGTATATTCTGTACATGCAATGTCAAGGTCGATTGTTCCGGGAAGACCGATTGTATTGATTCCGAGATTCGCAAGCTTCTGAGCACCTGCGAAGGATCCGTCACCACCGATGACAACAAGTCCGTCAATTCCATGTTTTCTGCAGATCTCTGCTCCACGTTTCTGGCCTTCTTCTGTACGGAATTCTGCACAACGTGCTGTATAAAGGATTGTACCTCCACGTTCGATTGTATCAGATACATCTTTTGCGCTCATGTCAATAATCTCTTCGTTTAACAGACCATTATATCCTTTCAGAATACCTTTTACATTTAATCCATTGCTTAAACCTCTTCTGACAACTGCACGAATTGCAGCATTCATTCCAGGTGCGTCACCACCGCTGGTAAGGACACCAATGGTTTTTATCTTGTTTTCTGCCATCTTTTCTTCCTCCATCTTCTGAATCTATCTCATTTTTACTATACACATATTCGGGTATAGTTTAGCGCATTTCTATAAGTTTTTCAATCCTCTTTCTACAACTTTAACATTGGTTTTACCATATTTTTCGTACATATAGTTCAGCCATGAGTCCTGAATTTGTGCATGATATCCAACCGGAAGCTTCTTTATGGCCTTTACGTCTTTCAGGTAGATCACAACAGCACTGTCACCCGGTGAACGTCTGAGGTCTGCAAGCAGTTCCTGAGATTGCTGTGTGTAGCTTTCTTTATTGTCAAACTGTATCCAGATTTCCCTTGGCATATTGTCAAAGGGACGGATTTTTTCAAGGATCAGTTTACTAGCGCGATCGTCCTCTGCAGATACTCTGCCCTGAATAAATACTCTGCCTTCTTCATTCAGGAACTGCTGACTTTTCTCATAATCTCTGGGGAACACAACTACCTCCACTGTTCCTACCAGATCCTCCACTGTGAGGAATGCCATAACCTTATTATTCTTTGTATATTTGATGGTTTTATCCGTAATCATTCCACCGATAATTACTTTCTGACCATCCATGACTTTCGGAAGATTTGTTTCTTCATCCTGCTGAAAATCAGAGGTTTTCGCAGAAATGGTTTTCTCCATCATTCCCCGGTAATTTTCCAGAGGATGACCACTGAGGTAGATTCCCAGAACTTCCTTCTCATATCCCAGAAGTTCCTCTTTTCCGAATTCCTCCACATCGGGCATACGGATTTCAAATTCTTTTTTGTCCTCCTCGCTTACCAGATCAAAAAGGCTCATCTGGCCTGCCAGTGAATTCTTCTTATCCTGACTGATACTGTCTGAAATCTTCTGATAAACCAGCATTTTCTGGCGGCGGTTACCATCCAGGCAATCCAGTGCACCTGCTTTGATAAAGTTTTCTACTGCTCGCTTATTCATCTGCGGAGAGTTTCGTTCCATAAAATCCTTCAGGGAACGATATTGTCCGTTCTCTTCCCTCTCTCTTACCAGGCTTTCAATAACCGGACGTCCCACACTCTTTATAGCGGACAGACCATATCGGATCGCACCGTTATCTACAGAGAATCCATACATTCCACAATTCACATCCGGCGGCAGGATCTTAATCCCCATCTGTCTGCAGACCAGAATATATTCTGCAACCTTATTGGGAAAATCAATAACCGATGTCATTAATGCGGCCATAAATTCCACAGGATAGTAATATTTCAGATATGCAGTCTGATAGGAAACAACTGCATAGGCTGCTGCATGGGACTTATTAAAAGCATATTTGGCGAAATCAATCATTTCATCATAGATTTTATTTGCCGTTGCCTCATCAATTCCATTTGCAATACAGCCTGGAACTCCCTCTGCTTCATTTCCGTAAACAAAGTTCTGGCGCTCCTTTTCCATGACAGAGGCCTTCTTTTGGACATTGCACGGCGCACCAGGTCGCTTCGGCCCAGAGTATAACCTGCCAGGTTACGAACGATCTGCATAACCTGTTCCTGATAGACAATACACCCATAAGTAGGCTTCAGGATCGGCTCCAGCTGAGGGCAGTCGTAACGGATGGTATCCGGACGGTTTTTGCCCCGGATATACTGAGGGATAAAATCCATGGGGCCCGGGCGGTAAAGAGAAATTCCTGCGATCACATCTTCCAGACTCTGAGGCTTCAGTTCCTTCATGAAATTTTTCATTCCCGCACTTTCAAGCTGAAATACACCATCAGAACGACCGGTGCCGAGGGAATCCAAAACCTTTTTATCATCATAATTAATCTTCTGCATGTCCAGAGTCACTCCTGCATCCTTCTGGATCAGCTTTACTGCATTCTGGATCACAGTCAGAGTACGAAGTCCCAGGAAGTCCATTTTTAAAAGTCCCAATTCTTCCAGTGTTGTCATGGTAAACTGAGTGACAATAGACCCGTCTGATGCTCTGGAAAGCGGTACATATTCTGATACGTCCTTCTGGCTGATAACAACACCTGCCGCATGCATGGAGGTATGTCTGGGAAGTCCCTCCAGACGTCTTGCCATATCGATCAGATAATGAATTTCATCCTGCTCTTCATATGCTTTTTTCAGCTCAGGGTTCATAGTAAGGGCTTTATCTATAGTAATATTTAATTCCTGCGGGATCATTTTCGCAATGGAATCCACCTGTGCATAAGGCATATCCAGTACACGGCCCACATCCCGGATCACACCACGGGCTGCCAGCGTACCAAAAGTAACGATCTGAACCACACAATCATCCCCATATTTACGGCGGACATATTCAATAACCTCCTGCCTTCTTTCGAAGCAGAAGTCAACGTCAATATCAGGCATAGATACTCGTTCCGGATTCAGAAATCGCTCAAAGAGCAGATCATAGCGAATAGGATCAAGCTGTGTGATGCCCAAGGTATAAGCAACCAGACTTCCCGCTGCAGAGCCACGTCCCGGTCCTACCATAATGTCATGATCGCGGGCATATTTAATAAAATCCCATACTATAAGGAAGTAATCCACGTAGCCCATATTTTTTATAGTAGATAATTCGTAATTCAGACGAGCTTTTAATTCCTCTGTAACCGGCTGATAACGTTCCTCCAGTCCCTCGAAGCATAGCTTGTTCAGATATTCCCAGGATGTAAGACCATCCGGCACATCGAATCTTGGAAGCTTGGTCACGCCAAATTCAATCTCAACATGACATCTCTGTGCAATCTTATGAGTATTCTCCAGGGCCTCCAAAGCATATGGGAAAAGTTCTGCCATTTCTTCCGGGGATTTCACATAATACTGGCCGCCCTCATAACGCATTCTGTCCTCGTCTGCCAGTTTCTTGTTTGTCTGCAGACAGAGAAGAATATCATGAGGATCAGCATCCTCCGCCCTTGTATAATGCACATCATTGGTTGCCACAAGGTCAATCCCTGTTTCTTCGTGCATACGGAGAAGCTCCTGATTTACCAGTCTCTGCGCAGGGATTCCATGATCCTGTAATTCCAGGAAGAAATTCCCTTTGCCAAAAATATCCTGATAACGAAGAGCTGCTGCCTTTGCATCTTCGTACATTCCTCTCTGAAGATACCTGGCCACTTCACCTGCAAGGCAGGCACTTAAGGCAATAATCCCTTCATGGTACTCTTTTAATACCGCAAGATCTACTCGCGGTTTATAATAGAATCCTTCTGTAAAACCCTTGGACACAATTTTCATCAGATTTGCATAACCCTGATTATTCTCTGCCAGAAGAACCAGGTGGTAATATCTGTCTTCGCCGCTTCCTGCTTCACGGTCAAATCGGGAGCCGGGGGCTACATAAACCTCACATCCCAGAATCGGATTGATTCCCTCGGCTCTTGCTGCACGATAAAAATCAATCACACCATACATAACTCCATGATCTGTGATCGCCGCACTGTCCATGCCAAGTTCTTTGACACGGGCTACATATTCTTTTATCTTATTGGAACCATCCAGCAGACTGTATTCTGTATGGACGTGAAGATGTGTAAACTCCAACTCTATTTCTCTCCTGTTCTAATATCTGCAATTTTATCGCAGTATATTTTTACTGTTATTATTTCGCGTAGATTCTCTTGTCCTTAATCTCTACTTTGCCTTCTTTCATCAGATGACCAATAGCACGTTTAAACGCTCCCTTACTCAGGCCGAATTCTCTCTGGATTACTTCCGGTGATGCCTTGTCATCAAATGGAAGAACACCTGCAAACTCATTGATCACTTCAAGGACATTCTCCGCATCCTCATTGATCTGCAGGTATGCCTTCTGGCGGTCTGTGACATTCATTTTTCCGTCTTCTTTTACTTCGCTGACACGCAGCTCCAGAATCTTGCCCGGACGGTATTTTCCCTTGGCTTCTCTTGCAGGGATCAGTGCAGAATATTTATCATCAACTGCCACAAATACACCGAATCTGTCGCTGATCTCATAAACACGACCTTTCACCATATCTCCCACTACATAAGGAGTTCTGGTGGAAAGATAATGATAAACCTTCATAGTTGCGCAGAGACGACTGCTCTTGTCAATATAGAGTGCTACCAGCACATCTTCTCCCTCTCTTACTTTCAGAGTCTGCTCATGATATGGAAGCAGAAGGTCTTTCTCCAGTCCCCAGTCAAGGAATGCACCAATCCTTGTTACCTGAGAGACTTTCAGAACTGCTGTCTGACCTACCTGAAGCTTCGGTTCTTTTGTTGTTGCAATAAGACGATCCTGAGAATCCTTGTAGATAAATGCTTCAAGCTGTCGCCTTCCTTTGTTCCTTCCGGAACCTGTCTGGACGGAAGAAGAACACGGTTCTTTGCATCTGCCTGCATATCCTCACCCAGATATACACCAAAATCTACGGACTTCACTACTGTTAATTTCTGTTTTTTCCTAACTCTATCATATAATCTCCATTTCTGTTTGTGATAGTATCTTTTAAAAAAATTAAAATTATAACTATACTGTCATCATCCTCTGACATTAGCTTTATATTTCAGTATAACATAAATAATAAAGGCGGCACAATGCCGCCTTATTATTTTTTATTATCTTATTTTACGTTACTGTTCACTATAGATCAGGATGTATTTTATTCCAATTCAATTTCACATACACTCAGACAGATTCTTTATCGTGTATTATATATTCTGCATCCACTTGCATGCCAGTTCTATCCAGGACTGGCATTCTTTCTGTACACAGCCGCCGTCTTCGTTGCTTGTCTCTTCATTTGCAAGACTCAGTCCATGTCCGCCAACCGGATAAAGATGCATCTCTACAGGTATTTCCAATTTGCGAAGTGCGTTAAAAAACAACAGAGAATTCTCTACAGGAACACAGTCATCCGTCACTGTATGCCACAGGAATGTTGGCGGTGTATCTCTGGATACCTGGAATTCCAGGGACTGTTCTTTTCGTTTATCCAGATCATTATAATCCTCTCCAAGCAGACATTCAAAAGATCCTGTATGCGCAAATTCACCGGAAGTAATTACCGGATAACTTAAGATCATACCGTTTGGCTTCACCATTTCTGAATCTATTCCAAGTGTTTCTGCAATGAAATTTTTCTTCCAGAAAACACCCAGACTTGCTGCCAGGTGTCCTCCTGCTGAGAAACCCTGAATTACAATCTTATTCGTATCAATATGAAATTCTGCTGCATTCTCTCTTAAGAAAGCTACGGATTTCGCAAGTTGCAAGAGTGCCAGCGGATATCTGGCAGGTTCTACACTGTAACGCAGAATCACCGAATGATATCCTTTTGCCAGATACTGCATTGCAATCGGTTCTGCCTCTCTGTCAGAAGTCATTGTATAACCACCACCCGGACAGATTACAACTACCGGACGCTTTCTGTTAATGTTCATTTCAATTGAATTATCCAGGAAATAAGTATATAAATCTGCTGTTTCTTTATATCCGTCTACTTTAATTTCAATCTTTTTATAATCATAAGTTCCTCCCGTATATACCAAAAATCTCCCGGCTGTTCAAAAAAGCACACTCTTATCCGGGAGATTTTTATACCTATTACAGGTTCATATCTTTTATTTTCAGATCAGTGATTATTTATTTCCCTGTCCATAATATGCATTTGCACCATGTTTTCTGAAGTAGTGCTTATCCTGCAGATCCTGTGGTGCAGGTTTTACCTGTGGATTGATCAGCTCACAGCGGGATGCCATCTTGGCAACTTCCTCAAGAACAACTGCATTATGTACTGCTTCATGAGCATCCTTGCCCCATGCAAATGTCCATGATTTTTGCAAAGTACTGCAGGTACTGCTTCATAATCTTTGTCCTTAAACAGGTCTACGATCAGAAGTCCTGTGTTTTTCTCATATTCTTCAAATTCCTTGCCTTCCAGGCAGCGTGCACATGGAACTTCACCATAAATATAATCTGCATGTGTGGTTCCATAACATGGGATTGATCTTCCGGCCTGTGCCCAGCTTGTTGCCCATGAAGAATGTGTATGTACAACTCCTCCGATATTCGGGAATGCTTTGTACAGTTCTACATGAGTTGCTGTATCAGAAGATGGATTGTATTTTCCTTCTACCTTATTTCCATTCAGGTCTACAACAACCATATCATCCGGTGTCAGCAGATCATAATCAACTCCACTTGGTTTGATGACAAAAAGTCCTGATTCTCTGTCGATTCCGCTTACATTTCCCCATGTAAATGTAACAAGTCCGTATTTTGGAAGATCCATGTTTGCTTTGTAAACTTCCTCTTTTAATTTCTCCAGCATGATTCGTACCTCTCCTTTTGCTTTTCAGATATTCTTTTACAACAGCTTTCAGATGTTCCGGCTTTTTTCTGCATATCCCACCCGGAAAATCTCTTAATATCTGTATTATAGCACTTGTACGGTACATGTACCAACTTGTATGTTGATTATTTTACTGTTTCTCATACAAAAACTCTTCAGGCAGACTTACCTTGAAATCTTTTGCAAGTGAACGGAAATTGTCCGGTGTAATAGTCTGAAGTTTATTTGGAGTCATAGAAAGAATCTTCACCAGAATCTCTGCAGATTTTTCTACCGTATGGAGCAGACCAAATGTCAGGTCAAAATCTTCACCTGAGCAGAACATTCCATGATGTGCCCAGATAACAACATCATATTTCTTCATTAATTCTGCTGTTTTTATGGCAATTTCTCTTCCACCCGGTACCATCCAGCCGACAACACCTACGCCGTCCGGGAATACAACCGGACACTCTGTAGCAGATTCCCATAACTCTCTTGTAAAGATCTTATCATCCAGTGGCAGAACAAATGTCAGAGCAATTGTATTTGTCGTATGTGCATGATAAATAACACGATGTTTTCCGTTTGTCAGTTTCTTCTTCACTTCATGATTCATCAGATGAGTCGGAAGCTCACTGGTAGGTCTGCCACCCTCAACCAGGCCCCAGCGGATTCTGTAATTCATTCCTGTCTCATCCAGTTCAATGATCGCAAGACATACTTCCGGATCCACGATAATATTTCTGAAATATTTACCGCTTCCCGTTACAAGGAAAAACTCTCCTGCTAATCCCGGAACCTCTACCCCGATCGGTATCCATTCTCCAGGTGCATTCAGACGGGGACGAATCATCTCTACTTCCTCCGGTTTCAGACGATAGCTTAAGTTTCCGCCGTTTCTCTCATGCCATCCCTGAAGATAACCGTCATTTGCCATTTTGATAAATCCCTGTACAAATTTAGATTCCAGAATTTTCATAATATATATACCCTCCGCTTTTTGTGGTTTTATGTTGTTTGTTTTTAACAATATATTGTTTCTTGTTGTTTATGAATGTATTATATATTGTTTCTTGTTGTTTGTAAATAATTTATTCAAAAATCTCTCACAAAACCACACATCAATTCCGAAATATCTTTGTCAATTCTGTCCTGCTATTCATCCTGTTCAGAAAATTTTTACCGTTATTTTTGCTGAAATTCTATAATTGCGTATGCTTTTCCGTCTGTATCATCAAGCGATACAATCACCTTTCCTGTTTCTGCTTTTGCTTTCGGGCAAATTATATCCCCAAGTTTTGCCTGCATCTTATACTCTGCACGCATCTGGTATACTTTGAAATCCTCCGGCAGGAAATCTTCTGCCATACAGATATACTGACAGTTGTTTACATGATGATTAGTGTCAAGATGATGCTTCTGCACTGTGAATGATTCCTGTGAAGTCATGTCATCCGGAAGTTGATTTTCCTCGGTGCATAATCCATTTCCAGCTTTTCGCCGAGTATGTAATTGTCTGTATCTGCAGGTGTCAATCTCACCGGAATCCCTGTACTGATGGCCAGATGTGTCCAGTTGGAGTTCGCCCAGGCAAGCTTCTTCCCATCCATTGTTTCTATGGTGAAATTACGCATACCCATGAATCCTTTGAAATCATAAGGTGCTGTCGTGATCCTGATTTCCTTTCCCATAGCAGGATATTCATCCACAATTACCTGCCAGGAAGAAAGAACCCACGCTCTGTCTCTTGCCTTCAGCACGTCTCCTCCAAGCCCGACCGACTCCGCATGAAATGTACAGCAATCCTGAAAATAATTCAAAACACCCGGTAATGTCAGTTTGCCGTTCTCACCTGTCTCACTGTATCTGACTCTGCTGTTAAAACTGTAATTCATTTTTTATGTCCCCTTTTCTTATGTCGCTATGATTTTTTAATATACTTCTTTTCTATTATTATAACAAGCCAAAAATATAAGGCATAAAACAGTTTTTATAAACTGGCCTATGCCTTATCTTTGTTCTACGTTATATTATTTACTGTAATTCTTTGCTACAAATGTGATCATTACCTTAAACAGATCCCCATCCAGGTATAGCTTAAACTCACCTCCCTGCAGCTCTGTCAGGCTCTTTGCGATAGAGAGTCCCAGTCCGCTTCCCTCTGTATTTCTCGCCACATCTCCTCTGATAAATCGTTCTGTCAGTTCATCCGCAGAGATATTCAAGGGCTGTGCTGAAATATTTTTCAGAGAAAAAGTTACTTTTTTATTTCTGTTGCTGATTTCTGCATAAACTCTGGTGCCTTCCATTGCATACTTCACAACATTGCCGAATACGTTTTCCAGAACACGCCACATTCTCTGACCGTCTGCGTAAATAATGGAGGGTTCATCTGTGAAATGTACCATCATAGTCAGATTCTTTTCCTGGAATTTCTCTTCAAATTCTCCGATCACCTGCTGCACCATTTCCACAAAATCAATATCATTCATCTCCAGCTTAATGTTTCCGGTGCTTGCCTTGGATGCCTCTACCACATCCTCTGTGAGCACCTTCAGTCTCTGGGATTTCTCATCCAGGATGCGTAAGTATTCCTGTATTTTCGGATCTGTCGGATTTTCCCGTTTCATCAGATCCACATAATTGATAATGGAAGTCAGAGGTGTTTTCAGATCATGGGAAACATTTGTGATCAGCTCTGTCTGCATTCTTTCCTTTTTCAGGCTGTTCTCCACAGCAGCATCCAGACCACTGCCAATATTGTTAATATATTCTGCCATCACCTTCTGTTTTCCTGTAAGTGTATCTGTTTTGATCTTATATTGCAGTTCTCCATCGCTTATTTTCTTCAGACCATCCATAATAAGATCCAGCCCATCCGCTTTTCTGATGATAAAAATCACCGCAGCCGCATCTACGATCAGTAATATTATCAGGAATACTCCTGCACCTGTGAATCCGCAACCAATGATCAGGAACTGCAAGAATAAAAATGCTCCTCCCACAAGCAGAACTTTTATTTTTTCTGCTGTATTTCTGGAAAAAGCTCTGGCAAAATCGGAAAGCTTCCCACTGCATTTTCCAATCCATTTCAGAACTGTTCTAATCAGACTGTTTTTCCATAAGGTTCCTGCTTTTATTCTTCTTACCAGACTGAGATATCCGATCAGGAACCATGCCATTGTATAAGTCCCACATATGAGACAGGTAACAATCACTGTCACCACTGCATGACTGTAACCCAATGATGAGTTGGCGATCAACGTTCCCGATATGATCGTTCCTGCCAGCCATATACCGATCACTGCTCCTGCCGCAATTTCTGTATACCATCTGTCAAATCCGTTGAGATGAATTTCTTCATCCTTTGGTTTCCTTCCTGCTGTCACAGTCAGCCACACCATACCGATCAGCCAGAGCACACTTCCGAAGATTGCTCCTGCCAGCATCGGAAACATAAGCTTTGAATATGTCTCATAGTTCTCTGCCTCATCAGCCATGGAATCTGCCACAGAAAATTTCGTATCAACCGAAACTGCAAACACAAAATCCTTTGTGTCAAAGCTCTGATCAATGGTATGATTCCACACCTGCAGATCTGCATCCGGAATATTTGTAACACACTCACTTAATTCCGGGTAAACAACTGCATATGCTTTTTCCTTAAATATTTTCTCAAGGTTCTGCTCCAGCTGTGAATAGCTGCTGTATGCTTTTCTGTTTGTATAGATTGTCTTTTTCTCTTTATCTGCGAAAAGATATGTGAGATTGGTACTCCCTTCCTCATAGTCTCCGGACGTATGGTATACAGACGTAAGTGATATGGCACAGTCACTGACATTTATATCATCCTGAACAGCTCTGATACAGTCCAGAACCTTGGCCAGTTCACTATAGGCATCCTCAAGTTTTCCATTCCATTCCGTACTGGAATTGACTGCATCCGGAAGACTTTCCGCACCCTGAGGTTTAAATTCCTCTGTAAAACTCCATATCTCCTGCAAATAAAATTCCGGATATTCTATATTATTTTCTTTGTCTGTAATACTACCGAAGCTTTGGCTATCCGAATCACTCCAGTAGCCCAGTTCAATGGCAGCATCTATTTTCTGATTTTCCGTTTTTTCTTGCAAATTTTGTCTCATAGGAATCATCATACTCTTCCATGATATCCTGATCGTAATTAACCTTTAATGTCCCATCTGTCACCAGTTTCTTAAAATCACTTAAGGAAAAATAATAACTGCTGCCATCCGAAGCCTTACACTGAATAAACTTTCCTAGATCGCCAAAACTTCCTCCGTCATCATATCTCTCTCCAACTCCGGCCCAGTCCTGTGCCCACTCCAGCAGATCTTTTACCGAATATGCCACTCCGGATGTATTCTTAAAAGAAAGCTCACTCAACGAATCACGGTTAATTTCCTTTTCCTTAAACTCTGCCAGATCGATCACTGCCGATGAACCTGCGTTTGTAAGGTAATTTATATCCTCTTTTGCTGACAGACTTTCCAGAATATCCGTACCTCTGGAATTCAGACGCTCCCTGAATCCCTCTGACTGAATGTAACTTTTCCCTCTGTCATCCAGACGGATTCCCGTCTGATAAATCATTACAAAAAATGCTGCACATATCACAGCTGCCACAGCCGCCAGATGTACGATCACGATCCAGACCGCCTTGGCAACATTGCTCCTGTATCCTTTTCCCTTCATAAATTTGTCCCTTTCCTTTGCATTCGCTCCGTTACTTGGTTTAGGTCAAGCGGATAAATCATCCGCTTCGCTACTTGATTCGGTTAAATTTTTTCAATTTTATACCCAAGTCCCCACACAACCTTCAGGTATCTTGGCTCCCTTGGATTAATCTCAATTTTTTCTCTGATATGCCGGATATGCACTGCCACCGTATTATCTGCAGCAACTGCTTCCTCATTCCAGATGTTTTCGTAAATCTGATTAATGGAAAATACCCTTCCCTGATTCTTTATCAGCAGAAGCAGGATATTGTACTCAATGGGTGTCAGCTTCACCACATCACCGTCTACTCTGACTTCCTTCAGGTCATCGTTTATACTCAGACCTCCTGTCTCGTAGATATGAGCATTCTCCACAGGTATTGCCGCTCCCAGCCTTGTATATCTGCGAAGCTGTGACTTCACCCTTGCCACCAGTTCCAGGGGATTAAAGGGCTTGGTTACATAATCATCTGCCCCTACATTTAATCCAAGGATCTTATCTGCATCCTCTGATTTCGCAGAAAGAATAATGATCGGAAGAGGATTCTCTTCCCTTATCTTCAAAGTAGCCCGGATGCCATCCAGCTTCGGCATCATAATATCTATGATCAGCAGATCCACCGGCTGACTGCGCAGTATATTGATTGCTTCCAAACCATCATATGCTTTAAAAATCACATACCCTTCCTGCTCCAGATAAATACTGATTGCCTCTACAATGTCTTTATCATCATCGCAGACCAGAATATTCGCCACTTTATACACCTCCCTCATCATCCGAAATGCCTGTCTGAAATCTCTCATGTACAGACACCCCGGCTTCTTATTTTGTATTTCTAATATTAGAATAATCGAAGCTTCTTAATATGAAAGGGACAAATTCTTAAGATTTTCTTATGATTATTCACTTTTCGCAGTCAAAATATCAGGCTGTTAATCTGTCACTTTTATCAGGCTCCTATTTTCATCCAATTCTTCTATTCGTTCTGCTGTATACATTTTTTATCTCATCTTTTCTCTTTTTCTGACAGTCAATAATAGACTGAAAATCATTATATCATTTCACATATATTACTTCTATAGAATATTCTCTTCTGTTTCCCATTTCCACACCCATCACTGTTTATTCCATTCTCCATAACTCACAACCAATCTATAGCAACCCTCGTAAATAATACTTCCATCAACGCACCAGTGGATCATCGTTATATGTTTTTTGGTATTTTATTAACAATCTTCATACATATCGCATAATTTTTTATTGATTTTGTACAATATTATTTATTTTTCGGCAAAACAATGCTACAATGTTTTACAAGATTAGAGCGTGTCTGAAAAAGGCTTTCTGCAAGATGTGCGTCACAATTTGTGGTATATTTTGCCCGGATGAGGGCGCCGTAGCGGGCTACGGCAACTGAATTTGGGTGAAATATCCCGCAAAGTGGGGCGTGCAGATTGCGGGAATGATTTTTCAGACACACTCTAGTGTACTGATTTATAACTGTTCAATGGTCTGCTAACCGCAAAGCTACTGAACAGTTACACGTTTTTTTCAACGAGGGAGGTATTCTTATGAATCTGGAAAACATGACAAAAATCTACGCCCGTGGTGACAGCCGCATTCAGCTGAAGGTAATTCCCGGACATTTCGTCACATCTCAGTCACATATCACTCACTATCTGGATCTTACAACTATGAAATCCAGAACTGCCGAAGCACAGAATATTGCTCACGAACTGGCTGCTAATTATGAAGTATCTACTCCTGTTGATACCATTATCTGTATGGACGGACTGGAAGTAATTGGCGCATATCTTTCTGAAGAACTTACCAAAGCCGGCATTTTTTCCCTGAATGCTCATCAGACGATCTACGTGATTACTCCTGAATCCAGCAATTCCGGACAGATTATCTTCCGTGATAATTTTCAGCCAATGATCAAGGGCAAAAATGTACTGATCCTCAATGGTTCGATTACCACAGGCTCTACTTTGTCCAAAGCAATCGAGAGCATTCTGTATTACGGAGGCACTATCAGAGGTATCGCAGCCATATTCAGCAGAGTAGACAGCGTGGCTTCTCTCCCTGTATATTCTATTTTTAACACCAAAGATATACCGGACTATCATTCCTATTCATCTACAAAATGTCCAATGTGTCAGAGGCAGCAAAAAATCGATGCCATTGTCAGCAGCTACGGATATTCAGCTCTGTAAATCTTCGAAGTATTTTATAAAGAAATTGTTACCAGAATTGATGACTTTGTCTGGGGACCGGTGATGCTGATCCTGTTGGTCGGAACCGGTATCTTCCTGACTGTGCGCACCAGATTTCTTACATGGCGTAACCTTGGCTATGCACTGAAAAGCACACTCAGCAAGGAAGCCGCACCAAGAGCCGCGGACAGGGAGATGTATCTCCTTTTTCCGCACTGACAACCGCACTGGCAGCCACCATCGGTACCGGAAATATCGTCGGTGTTGCCACAGCCATGGTTTCCGGTGGTCCCGGAGCTCTGGTATGGAACTTCTCCGATATCGCCAACGCACTGATGGCTATCCCGAACCTGATCTGCATGCTCCTGTTAAGCGGCGAGATTGCCAAAGATGTAAAAGAATTCCAGCCGGAGATTAAAAAATAGTTACCCACATCATTCTTTTTATCATCCTGAAGTAAAATGCAGCCAGAACCTTGTTCCGTCAGGTTCTGGCTGCATTTTACAGAAATCTTGTACGCCGGGTACAAATAAACACTTACTTTATTGATGGCATACTTCCATATACTGTTTTACATCTGAAGCAATTGATATATATGGTGTTCCATATGGGATCCAGGTTGACTGAAAAGCATGATATACATCTGATTTTCCCGGCCATACTGTTCCTATCACATTATTATTTTCATCTAACTGATGAAACCAGGAACCATTTTTATGATCCAATACCTTATCATCCAGGTATCTCATAAACTCTTCATAATCTTTTGCATATTTCTGCTTATGAGTTATATGACATAAGACTGCTGATGTATTGATTGCCTCTGCCAATGTCCAATGCATTCTGTCATGAACAACAGGTTTTCCATCCCAGTCAGTCGTATACACAATTCCAGGATTTCCATCCACATTCCAGGAATCTTCAACTGCTCTGTTGTAGAGTTTCTCTGCAGCTTTTAAATATACTTCTGCAGAATCAGGGGTATCTTTATAAGAAGAATATGCCACTGCACGATCAATCTGGCCCACTCAATTCCATGGCCCGGTGTTGCTCCATAAGGTTTAAAACGATCAGCAGGACATTCCTTATTGCAATCAAGATCAGCTTTCCATTCCTTTGTAAAATGTTCAGGTATTCTCCAGTCATTTGCGCTTGCCCATCCAATAACATGATCTATAATTCTTCCTGCACGTATTCTGTACTTTTCTTCTTTTATTGCATCTGCTACTGCCAGAAACGCTTCTACTGTATGCATATTTGCGTTAAGACCGCGATAATCATCAAGAACTGTAAATTCTGTATTCCAGGTATCATAAGTAAGTCCCTGTTTCTCATCCCAGAACCGTTTATCAAATAATTCCAATGCATCTTTAAGCAGAGTTTCTGCATCTTTTTCTCCTGCCAGCAAAGCAGAAGAAGCAGCCAGAAGAACAAATGCATGAGCATAACACTGTTTATCTGGCAGGAATTTATTATCCGGTGTAATTCCCGGATACCATCCTCCATTTTCACGATCTTTCAGTTCTTCCAGTAATCCATGTACAGCACCATGGACCAGTGCCGGACTTCTTTATCCCCAAGCATGATTCCCATACTATATACATGAACCATACGGCATGTGATCCATGTTTCTCTGTTTCTGTCTTTCCATGGTGTTCCATCATCCCCAAGGAAATAAGCACTTCCTCCCGGTGATAAAAATCCTTTTCCAAAATTTAAAAGATTTTTCTGCAATTCACCTAAGAACATTTTATTTTCTTCTGTATCTATCTGATATTTTTTACCCGAATTTTCCATCTTAATCTTACCTTTCACTTCCAAAAAATTTCAGTTTCTCTTATAGCACAAAAAAGCACCTCATACCGAGGTGCCTCATGTAGCAGGGCTACAGATTCGAACCTTGAACTGACGGAGTCAGAGTCCGTCAGAACATGCGTCAGAATCCCTGTAAATTCAGGCTTCCTCGCCTTATAATTTTTTAAATTGACCTATAAATTGACCTATAAGATTTCTTATACTGATACAGGTGTTTTCATCTGTTCTGCAATTTCCTTGATTCTGTCAATTCCATATCCTGTATATTTCGCAATCTTATCTATTGGTTCGTTACCTTCAATCATCATTTTTGCCAATGATAAATTTTTCTGTTCGATTCCTTTTCCAATACCTTGTTCGATTCCCCGTTCAATGCCTTGTTCAATGCCCTGCTCAACAAGTGCTTTACTTAAATTACACATATCACGCACCTCACTTTCAAACTCTGCTGTCATTGCAATATCAAACTCATCATTTAAACGTTTCTTCTTTTCTTCTGGTGTTGCAGTTGTTGAAAACAGCACATTTAACAAATCCAGAATTTCCAGATCACTGCTTTCATCCGCATCACCAAGATTAAGTATGACAACTTCCATAAGGTCATATGCTTCTGATTTCACAAACGAGTTACCACGAACAGAATCTTCAACGGTATGATATCTGAATATTCCATTCTTCCTTTTCTTCGCCGGATCAGGACATATCCAGATACTATATACCTTCTGTATCTTCTCATAATGTTCATCTGTAAAGACCGTTCCATACTGCTCTGAAATCATTCTGGCACAATAGTAGAAACCTCTTGTTACCAGTGGATATCCCGGTGTATCATTTAACTGAATCTCCAGATTTATAATAAGCTGTACCGGCTCTTTGCTCTCTGGCAGGGTTGCTTTAAAACGAATATCATAATACACTGTCTGGTCTTTGACAGCATTTGCCTCTGTGTTTAAACCATCCAAACGTTATCGCCATTTAGTCTTTCATCACGATTCAGCTGATCCTGATGGACTGCATGTTCCGATAACTCCACATTTTCATTCAGACAATTATCGCAGATAATTTTACGCTATACTGCGAAAACTCTTTTGTACAAGACTTCAAAATCCAGGCAATAACTGCTTTATACGTCAGCAATTTTTTCGCACATTCATCATATCGTGCTCTGTCTGCCGCCAGTTCTATTGTCTGGGCTATATCTGTTTGCCGTTCCATAATCATCATCTCCCGCAAGCATGTCTTCTACTTCTTCTATTTTTATGTTACCACAAGCATCTATTTTCAGCAAGTTTCCCTCGAAAAAACATTTCGACAAAAGCTCCTATGCTGAGCAAATCTTTTACGCTACAGTTGTCTCTTCTTTTATTCCGGGAAGTTTAACAACCTGTCGTACCTCTCCATTTGAAACTACCTTTTTACGGATAGCAATATAATATTTTTGAGTTGTTGACTCAAGATCACCAATATAGCAGCTATCTCCTCTACTCGTGCACCACTTCATACATTCTGGTTGCAAATGTTTTTCTGAAAATATGCAATCCACCTTTAACTCCCTGTAATTCTGCATTTTTCATAATAACTTTCATGCGGTGTTCTAAATTAGAAGCTGTATTAATCTTTCCCGTTTTTGTGGTCACTATAAATTCATCTGGCAGACTGCTGTCCCGACTGTATTTTATTTTCTGTAAGATATATTTTGCTTCTTTATTCAGTTCTATCGTTCTTGCCTTTTGATTCTTAGTGCTACCTTCCAGAGATACATAGTTGTTTTCTTCATCAGATTCTTTATTTCGATTTTTTACCATGGATATACTTTTCTCAATTACCAGATAAGCTCCTTACAACTAAAAATCCCCATTTTTTCCATAGTTTCACCTGTGACAAAAATATTTGCTGAATTTTTATGTGATCCAATATCAGCTCCTGCAAGATATCCTTGAAACTTTCTTTCAGAAGCGTGTATATATCTGCAACGCTATTACTGTTGTTTTCTGAGATGATCTGTCGAATTTGTTCCTTTGCAACTGCCATAAAAAATACAAACTATTTTACACTACCTATCTTTTAGTAACTGTTCAGCATCCTTGCAAGATAATAGACTGCTGAATGGTTACTTAAGATCTATATATGTTGGTTCACCAGCACCACCAATAATTTTATCAGCAATATCTAAATCTTCATCTATTTGGATTCGAAACTTCTCCCCAACCGGTTCCCATCCATAATTATTTTCTTTTGAATATATCTCGTCAGAATCAGTTTTTTCCTGTACATAATATTCATCATCCAGTTGTTCTGCTGATTGTAAATCCCACCGGATTTTTCTCTGATACAATTGTAAATCGAGATATTGACAGTTTTTGTCTGGCAGCGACATCTGGAAGTTATCCTCATCAACTACATCGCCTTCTTCATAGTCACCAAAAACACTGTTTCGAACCTCAATTCATTTTCCGGTCCAAATCCTGCACCTTCAAAACTCACTGGATTGCCAAAACTATCTGTGCCTTTCAGTTTCAATTCATATTCATTAAGCCATTTATCATCCGGAGTCACCCCAAGTGCCGTAATCCTGGAATGTAAATCGTTCATCGCAAGTTCCTTTAAAATCAGATTACCTCCATCTCCACCTGAAATTTCCATATTCATTTTCTTTCGTATCGTCTGCTCTTTTAATTGCTCTGCTGTAATAGTAAAGTCATAAACAAACTCCGTAATATTCTCAGAACGATTTTTCTCAGAAATTGGCGCGCTACTTCCCACATCCAAAACAAGATGTATCTCTGTTTCTCCAGCTGGCAGTTCCACACCATCATACTCCTGCATCAGAACCATTTCTGTATCCATCTCATATTTTGTATAAGAGTCCAAATCCATTAGCCTTGTCGTGCTGCTAAAACTCTGATATCGCTTACCATTAATCAATGTTTTTTCATCATTAATCCATAAATAT
>ENA-OQDD01000088-OQDD01000088.1-human-gut-metagenome-genome-assembly--contig:-NODE-88-length-35719-cov-2.511098_pt1 | contig 35719 bp, 36 predicted proteins | sample MGYA00242507_ERZ504598 | MGnify/ENA primary metagenome ERZ504598 (study PRJEB26092, sample SAMD00036318) | human gut metagenome | host: Homo sapiens | study: EMG produced TPA metagenomics assembly of...
AGTTCAAAATCAACATACTAGCTAATTTATCCCTTTTACTGTTTTAAAGGATCTTTCGATCGTTTTGAATTACTTATTCAGAACTTTCGAGGATGTGTTTCATTGTTTAATTATCAAGGATCTTTGCTGTTCTCTCGATCAGCAACTTGTTTATTTTATCAAACTCATTTGCATTTGTCAAGAACTTTTTTCAACTTTTTTTCAAAGCCGAGCGGAGAAGGAGGGATTTGAACCCTCGCGCCGCTATTAACGACCTACTCCCTTTCCAGGGGAGCCCCTTCAGCCAGCTTGGGTACTTCTCCATAGTTTGCCTGATTCATAATCAGATATTCAATTAACTGAGTTTTGAGCGGAGAGGGTGGGATTCGAACCCACGCGCCCTTTCGGACAAACGGTTTTCAAGACCGCCTCGTTATGACCGCTTCGATACCTCTCCGTGTGTGAATTCAAATCTCGGTAACTCCCGAAATCATCTCAGTTTTTGGCTTGTCAGCTTTGCGTTTTTATCTCTCTCGCTCAGCGACATTCGTTATTATATCAGCAGTGTTTCAGAATGTCAACCACTTTTTTGAATTTTTTTTACATTTTTTTCAATTTCTTTTTCGTTTTCGCTGTTTTTCCCTGTTTTGCAATTCACACATTTGTTTTTATCCATTTATAGTTTGCTTTCTGTATTTTGCTTTTTTCTATTTTTCTGCCAGAAAGCTCTCTGCAACGAGCAGATCCTCCGGTGTTGTGATTTTTATATTTTCATAGCCGCCTTTTACCATCACTGATGCGATTCCCATCTCCTGCTCCACAACCATGGCATCGTCGGTGATTCCTTCTGTGGAATGCTGCATCAGTTTTTCGAATGCCGGAAACAGAAGCTCTGCTGCAAAGGCCTGCGGGGTCTGTGCCTGCCATACGAGATCTCTTCGCGGGCTTTCCCTGATTTTTCCGTTTTCATCGGTAAGCTTGATGGTATCCTTGACCGGCATGCCAAGGACACAGGCTTTTTCTTCTTTTACACATGCGCAGAGACGTTCCAGCATTTCCTGGTTTAAAAACGGGCGGGCGCCATCGTGAATCAGAACGTAATCGGTCTTCTGATCCTGTTCGCTTTCCAGGCTTTTCAGCGTCTGCAATGCTTTCCAGACAGATTCATACCGTTCCCTTCCGCCTGCGCATACGGAAACAGTTTTCTTAATTCCATATTTTTCGATAATCTCTTTCTGACAGTATTCTATTTTATCCGCACCTGTCACAAGAATGATCTGGTCAATCTCCGGCGAATGTTCAAAAACCTCCAGCGCGTAAACCACGACTGGTTTTCCTCCGATTTCCAGAAACTGTTTTGCTACGCTTCCGCCCATCCGGGTTCCCTTTCCGGCTGCCAGGACAACCACAGTGTATTTTTCTTTCTTCTCGCTCATCTTTTCCTCCGTTTTCTACAAATGCAAAAACTCCGCAGCAGATCTCTCTTCTCCGTTCTGCTGCGGAAGTTTCTTTTTCTTATCGTTCTCCAAGCTTCAGGTTCGGTACGGCATTCAGGTCCCAGCCGTGGCGGGTTCCCTTCTGGTACTCGTAGTAAGCTGCCACACCGATCATGGCCGCATTGTCGGTACAGAAGATCGGGGACGGACGGTAAAAGCGGATGCCCTCTTTTTCACATGCTGCTTCCATCGCCGCGCGGAGTGCCCCGTTCGATGCAACGCCGCCGGCGATCGCCAGACGGTCCATATGGTAATCTTTGGCCGCACGGATGGCATTATCCACCAGAACGTCCACAACGGCCTGCTGGAAGGACGCAGCGATGTCTGCTTCGACAATTGGTTCGCCTGTCATCCGGCATTTGTTCAGATGGTTTAAAACGGCAGATTTTACGCCGCTGAAGCTGAAGTCATACGGCGCATCCTCCATGTGGGCACGCGGGAAGTCGATGGCGTGCGGGTTTCCTTCTTTTGCCAGCTTGTCGATCTTCGGTCCGCCCGGATAGCCGAGTCCGATGGCACGGGCTACCTTGTCGAAGGCTTCTCCGGCTGCGTCGTCTCTCGTTCTTCCGAGGATTTCGAAAGAACCGTAATCTTTTACAATGACAAGATGGGTATGGCCTCCGGAGATGATTTCACACAGGAACGGCGGCTCCAGATCCGGGTGTTCGATATAGTTCGCCGAGACGTGGCCTTCAATATGGTGAACGCCGACCAGCGGTTTCTTTTTTGCATAGGCGATCGCTTTTGCCTCTGCCACGCCGACGAGAAGTGCGCCGACAAGGCCAGGGCCGTACGTAACACCGATCGCATCGATATCATCCAGAGTGACATCGGCTTCTTTTAAGGCCGCTTCTACAACCTGGTTGATTTTTTCGATATGTTTTCTGGATGCAATTTCCGGCACAACGCCGCCATACAGGGTATGGATGGCGATCTGGGATGAAATAATGTTAGACAGCACACATCTTCCGTTTTTCACGACGGAGGCTGCGGTTTCATCGCAGGAGCTCTCAATTGCAAGAATCAGGGTATCTTTTTCACTCATTTTTCGTTTCCTCTTCAAATAACAGTTCTACTGATCTTCCGTCTTTTCCAAGCTCTGCGGCCGGGAAAATCTTCTGTACCTCATCCATGTACCGCTGCGGGCCGACGAGCGACGGGGAAAAGTGGGTCAGCCACATTTCGGCAGCCTCGGCATCTTTTGCCAGTTTTGCCGCCTCGTAGAAGGTCATATGCTTAAATTCTTTTGCTTTTGCCTGTTTTTCCGGCTCGCCGTACATTCCCTCGCAGATGAAAAGGTCGGAGCCTTTCGCATGTTCGGAGATTGACGGAATCGGGCGGGTATCGGTGCAGTAGGTCACCTTCAGTCCCTTTCTGGCAGGGCCGAGGACCATGTCCGGCGTATACGTCTTTCCATCCAGGGTGACAGTCTCGCCTTTCTGCAGCGGATTCCAGCATTTAATCGGAATTTCCTGTGCTTTAGCGCGCTCCACATCGAATTTTCCCTTGCGGGAGATTTCCAGCGAATAGCGTAGCAGGTGATATTGTGCTGCACGCGGAAGGCTGTGATTTTGTAGCCGTTCATCTCGATCACTTCCTCCGGCGTTGTCACCTCGTGAAATACAATCGGGAACGGCAGCTCCGGGCAGATGACACGCAGTGAATTGACGACGCGCTCCAGGCCTTTTGGGCCGATCATGGTCAGCGGTTCTCTCCGGTCAGTGTTTCCCATCGTCAGGAGAAGTCCTGGAAGGCCGCTGATGTGGTCTGCGTGGTAATGGGTGAAGCAGATGGCATCAATCGGCTTAAAGGTCCAGCCTTTTTCCTTGATGGCAACCTGGGTTCCTCGCCGCAGTCGATCAGAAGGCTGCTTCCGTTGTATCGGGTCATCAGGCGGTCAGGCGTCTGCCTGGCAGAGGCATCATACCGCCTGTTCCCAGTAAACATACATCTAACACGTTTTTCCTCCATATTCTATCCGGCTTTTTCGAAAGCCGGTCAGGTATTTTACGTTGAAAAAGCGTGTCCAAAACGGTTTGTTTCAGACACGCTCTCATCTTAACACAGTTTTTTCAAACACGCAATGACGCGGGTTTTATTTATTTGCTGTCATGACAGCTTCCTTCATCATGCGGACATACGTATAGATGTGCTGCTCCGCATGAGTGCCGTACTTCGCAATCATTTTGACGATAGCGCTTCCGACGATGACACCGTCCGCAATTTTTGCAATGTTGGCTGCCTGATCGGTCGTGTTGATGCCGAAGCCTACGGCTACCGGAATATCGGTTACTTTGCGGATTGCGGCGATCATGGAATCGAGGTCTGTCTTGATCTCGCTTCTGACACCGGTAACGCCCAGAGACGATACGAGGTAGATAAAACCTTCGGCGTCTGCGGCAATTTTCTGGATGCGCTGCTCAGACGTCGGCGCAATCAGGGAAATGACATCTACCTGATGGCTGCGCGCAATATCGTTTAATTCGCCTTTTTCCTCATACGGCATATCCGGGATGATGATGCCATTGATGCCGACTTCCTCACATTTTGTAAAGAACGGCTCGTATCCGTAATGGAACACCGGGTTTAAGTAGGTCATAAACACCAGCGGAATGTCTGTTTTTTTGCGCACGGAGGCTACCATATCGAAAATTTTATCGGTGGTGGTTCCGGCTTTTAAGGAACGGAGGTCTGCCTCCTGGATGACAACGCCCTCGGCGATCGGATCGGAAAACGGGATTCCGATCTCGATCAGGTCTGCGCCTGCTTTTTCGAGCTCCAGAATATAATTCTCTGTTTTTTCAATGTTCGGGTCTCCGGCTGTCAGAAACGGAATGAATGCTTTGCTGTTTGAAAATGCTTCTGTTACTTTACTCATGAAGGTCCCTCCCTCTGTATCTTGCAATGGCTGCTACGTCTTTGTCTCCGCGTCCGGACAGGCAGATGATGATGGAGTCTTCCGGATCAAATTCTTTTGCGATCTTCATCGCATGGGCTACTGCATGGGCACTCTCGATCGCACAGATGATACCCTCGGTTCTTGCGAGGTATTCAAAAGCTTCTACTGCCTCATCGTCCGTTACCGGAACGTATTCGGCGCGGCCGATGTCATGCAGATATGCATGCTCCGGTCCAATGCCGGGTAGTCAAGGCCTGCGGAAATCGAGTAAACCGGTGCGATCTGACCATATTTATCCTGGCAGAAGTAGGATTTCATACCGTGGAAGACGCCGAGTGTTCCGGTTGCAATGGTTGCTGCAGTCTCTGCGGTGTTGACGCCGCGTCCTGCTGCCTCGCATCCAATCAGGCGGACATTTTTGTCATTGATGAAGTTATAGAACATACCCATCGCATTGCTTCCGCCGCCGACGCATGCCATGACGGCTTTCGGGAGTTTTCCTTCTTTTTCGAGGATCTGCTCTCTTGCCTCTTTGCTGATGACAGCCTGGAAATCGCGGACGATGGTCGGGAACGGATGCGGGCCCATAACGGAACCGAGAACGTAGTGGGTGTCATCGACACGTGATACCCACTCGCGCATCGCCTCATTGACGGCATCTTTTAAGGTCATAGTTCCGGTAGTAACGGCATTTACTTTTGCACCGAGAAGCTCCATCCGGTATACATTGAGGGCCTGACGGTCGGTGTCTTCTTTTCCCATGAAGATCTCACACTCAAGTCCCATCAGCGCTGCTGCCGTTGCGGTTGCCACACCGTGCTGGCCGGCTCCGGTCTCTGCGATGACACGGGTTTTCCCATTCTTTTTGCGAGGAGGCACTGTCCGAGCACGTTGTTGATTTTGTGGGCTCCGGTGTGGTTCAGATCCTCTCGTTTGAGGTAAATTTTTGCTCCACCGAGATCCTTTGTCATTTTCTCTGCGTAGTAGAGAAGGGACGGGCGGCCCGCGTAATTTTTCAGCAGGTCATCGAGTTCCTGGCAGAACTCCGGATCGTTTTTATAATAATTGTACTGTTTTTCCAAATTGATAATTTCATTCATCAGAGTTTCCGGTATGTACTGGCCTCCGTGAATACCAAATCTTCCGTCAGACATGTCTTATCCTCCTTATGCATTCTGTGATTTTTTCGGGTCCTTTACGCCGTCTGTCTCGACACCGCTGCTGATGTCGACGGCGAAGGGATGTGTCTGTAAAATCGCCTGTTCCACATTTTCGGCGTTCAGGCCTCCCGCAAGGAAATACGGGCGGTCCATGTTTCTGATCAGTGACCAGTCGAACGATTCGCCGGTACCGCCTTTTCCGTGGTCGAGAAGGATGTAATCGGCGCTGCTTTTTTTCGCTTTTTCGACGTCCTCCCTGGTTTTGATGGAAAATGCTTGATCAGTTCCCCGCCGGTGCGGAACCGGAGCGAATGGATATATTCTTCACTCTCATTTCCGTGGAGCTGTGCCAGATCGATGACTCCCTCTTCGAGGTATCCTGCGACAATCGCCGGAAGCTCGTTCACAAAGACGCCGACCGCCTGGATTTCGGGATCCAGATAGCGCCGCAGCGTCACGGCATGTTCTTTTGTAATCTGTCTGCGGCTTTTTGCAAAGACAAAACCGACATATTCGGGCTTCAGCTCATTCACCGCATCGATGTCTTCCAGCCGTGTGAGCCCGCAGATTTTGATTCTGGTCTGTTCTTCCATAACGTTTGACTCCCCGTGCGCTCTGTTTTGTTTTGCGCACTTACGTTACCACTTTAACACATTGAAGAGAGTTTTTCAAGCTCTGCTTTTTTGTTGCTGCTCCGCATCAGCGTTTCGCCGATCAGAACGGCATCGGTTTTATTCTGATACAGTCTTCCGACATCCTCCGGCGTTTTGATGCCGCTCTCGGATACGAAAACAATGTTTTCCGGGACAAGCTCCCGCAGCCGCTCACTGTTGTGGATATCGACCGTGAAATCTTTTAAGTTGCGGTTGTTGACGCCGATGATCCTGCTCCGGCGCGCATGGCCCGTGCAACCTCCGCCTCATCGTGGGCTTCCACAAGAGCGGAAAGGCCGAGGGAATGCGCTGTTTCCAGATATTCTTTTAAGGTTTCCTCCGGCAGCAGCGCACAGATCAGAAGGACAGCGGTGGCTCCGAGCACCTTTGCCTCGTAGATCATATAGGGATCCACGGTAAAATCTTTCCGCAGAACCGGGATGGATACGGTTTCTGCAATTTTTTTTAAATAACGCTTGTCGCCTTTGAAGTATTCCGGCTCGGTCAGGCAGGAAATGGCGGAGGCACCGGCCGTTTCATATTCCTTTGCGATCTCCAGATAGGGGAAATCTTCTGCGATGATGCCTTCGATGGGGAGGCTTTTTTTACCTCGCAGATAAAGGACATGCCCGGCTTTTTCAGCGCCTGTTCAAATGGGAATCCGGTGTCCGGGTTCATCGCCGTTGCTTTTTCTTTCATTTCTGCAAGAGAACACTTCTCTTTTTCTGCAGCGACACGTTTTCTTGTGGCTTCTGCAATCGTTTCCAGTATCATATGTTTATTCCTCTTCTGCCAATTTGTTGGTGAGTGACACAAACTCTTCGAGTTTTTTCTGTGCTTTTCCGCTGTCGATCAGCTCCTCTGCCAGTTTTACAGCATCCTGCATCGGGATTTCTTTTGCTGCATGAAGGGCTGCGGCGGCATTCAGGACAACAGCGTCTCTTGCCGGGCCTTTCTTTCCTGCAAGAATTTCTTTCGTAATTTCAGCATTCTCCTGCGGAGTTCCGCCGACCAGCTCTTCTTTGGTGCAGCGGGTCATGCCGAACTCTTCCGGTGTGATGACGTATTCCTCAAACGTTCCGTCCTTGATCTCGCAGACGCTTGTCGGTGCGCTTAAGGAAATTTCATCGAGCAGTCCTGGCCGTAGACAACCATGCCGCGTTTGACACCAAGATTGAAGAGAACTTCTGCCATCGGGCGGACAAGTGCTTCCTCGTAGACACCCATCACCTGCATCGTGGCTGCTGCCGGGTTGGTCAGCGGTCCGAGGATGTTGAAAATGGTCCGGATGCCGAGCATCTTGCGGACCGGTGCCACGTATTTCATGGACATGTGGTATTTCTGTGCGAACAGGAAACAGATTCCAAGTTTTTCCAGAACTTCTTTGTTTTTCTCCGGCTCCAGGTCGATTTTGACGCCGAGCGCTTCGAGACAGTCGGCTGCGCCGGATTTGCTCGATGCGGCGCGGTTTCCGTGTTTTGCAACTGCGACGCCGCCTGCAGAGATCACAAGGGATGCTGTTGTGGAGATGTTGAAGGAATTGGATCTATCTCCGCCGGTTCCGACGATTTCCAGAACATCCTTGTCATGTTCCATGTGAACACCGTGCTTTCTCATGCCGTTGGCACATGCGGTGATCTCTTCGATTGTCTCGCCTTTCATCGTCATGGCAGTTAAAAATGCGCTGATCTGGATCGGATCGGCTTTTCCTCCCATGATTTCATCCATGGCGCCCTCTGCCATCTCGTAGGTTAAGTTCTCTTTATTTACCAGTTTTACAATCGCTTCCCGAATCATATTCTGTTTCTCTCTTTCTTTGCTGTCCTGTGATCTATCTTGTAATTTTTAAGAAGTTTTCTACCATCTGTCTGCCCTGCGGGGTCAGAATGGATTCCGGATGAAACTGGACTCCGTAGATCTTTTTCTCACTGTCCTCGACTGCCATGACCTCGCCGTCTGCAGTTCTTGCCGTTACCTTTAAGGTTTCCGGCAGTGTCGCTTCATCAGCTGCGAGGGAATGGTATCTTGCAACCGGAACGGTTTCCGGCAGCCCCTGGAATAATTCCGAGGTAAGATCCAGCGTTGTCTCGGACTGTTTGCCGTGCATCAGCTGTTTCGCATAGGTGACGGTCGCGCCGTACGCGGCACAGATTGCCTGATGGCCGAGGCAGACACCGAGGATCGGGATCTCGCCGCCTAATTTTTCTACAATCTCCATGCATCGGCCTGCCTGCTCCGGACGGCCCGGTCCGGGAGATAAATGATGGATGCCGGTGCCAGTGCGCGGATTTCGTTGATCGTCATCTCGTCGTTCCGGATGACCTTCATGTCCGGATTGATCGAACCGGCGAGCTGATACAGGTTATAGGAAAAACTGTCATAATTATCTACCAGCAGTATCATAAGTTGCTTCCTCCTTCTGCCTCTGCAAGTGCGACCATCACGGCCTTTGCTTTGTTGATGCATTCCTGATGCTCTTTTTCCGGTACGCTGTCGGCTACAATGCCGGCGCCGGAGCGGACGAACACTTTTCCGTTTTTCTTAAACGCAAGCCGGATCGCGATGCAGGTGTCCATATTTCCGGTGAAATCCAGATAGCCGATCGCACCGCCGTAAATGCCGCGCTTGTTGTTTTCCAGCTCGTTGATGATCTGGCAGGCACGGAGCTTTGGTGCACCGGAGAGGGTTCGGCCGGGAGAACGGAATCGATGGCATCTACTGCGATCTTGTCTTTCCGAAGCTGTCCTTTTACAGTGGAACCGATGTGCATGACGTGGGAGTAACGCTCGATTGACATGTATTTTTCTACTTCCACAGTTCCGAAATCACAGATCTTTCCGAGATCGTTTCTTCCCAGATCAACCAGCATGTTGTGCTCGGCACGCTCTTTTTCATCGGCGAAGAGTTCTTTTTCCAGCCGCTGATCTTCTTCATAGCTCTTTCCTCTCGACCGCGTTCCGGCAAGCGGGAAGGTCCGGACCTCTCCGTCCTCGACTTTTACGAGAGTTTCCGGGGATGCACCGGCGATCTCGACATCATCACTCGAGAAGTAGAACATGTACGGCGACGGGTTCGTCGTTCGGAGGACGCGGTACGTATCGAGGAGGCTTCCCTCAAAATCAGCTTCGAGCCGGTTGGAGAGAACGAGCTGGAAGAGGTCTCCCTCGTGGATATAATGTTTGACCTGCTCGACTTTCTCACAGTACGCTTTCTCATCGAAGAGCGGGCGGAACTCGGATTTCAGGTGGCCGGCTTTCGTCTCGGCCGGTTTTCCAAAGCGGATCAGCTCTTCCATTTTTTCGAGTTCCTGTACGGCTTTTACGTAATTTTCTTCGAGATTTTCGGTTTCGATATTAATCATCAGTACGATTTTCTGACGGTAATTATCATAGGCGATGACCTTATCGAACAGCATCAGGTCGACATCTTTGAAATGTTCCTGATCTTCTGCGTCCAGCTTTAAGGTCGGCTCGCTGTACTTGATGTAATCGTAAGAGAAGTATCCGACGAGGCCGCCGGTGAAGGTCGGCAGTGTCGCGATCTTCGGACTTTTATTTTTCTCAATCAGGGTTTTGATGACGGCTCCCGGATGGGCTGTCTTTGCGGTCAGCCGGATCTGTCCGGTCGGAAGCTGTTCTTTGCAGCTTTCTGGAATATCTTCTACTTTTTTCATCTCTGCCGCATCGGCGGTGATTGTCAGGTTTCCGTTGACACAGGTGAGTTCCAGCGACGGATCGTAGCCGAGGAAGGTGTATCTTCCCCACTGTTTTTTATCCTCCACGCTTTCGAGCATGTAGCAGTGGCTGCTGACGCCCTGCAGGACTTTCAGTGTTTCTACTGGTGTACGGATATCCGAATAAATTTCTCTGCTTACCGGGATTTTCCGAAAAGCTCCCGATGCGGCTGCTTTTGAAATTTCTTCTAACGTCATCTGTTTCATCTTGTTATCTCCTCTCCTTGTGTCTGCAAAGGCTGTCATCAACACTGGTCCTCAGAACCAATTTCTGATATACAAAAAACCGCCCCCGGCAAAGAATCACTTTGTTCTTTGCCAAGCGGGTATATTTTTATACTCGTGGTGCCACCTTGTTTTGCGATTGCTCACACGCTCTGCAGAATACGATCATATTCCTGGCAACTAACGTATGCCTGCACGTTACAGAATACTCAGACGGTTTCCCGCTTTTCCCTGTACCTCCGTGGTCCATTTGCTGATCCGCTTTCTGTCCGGCTTCCACCTTCCCGGGCTCTCTGTGAGTGCGCTTCCAACGTTATCTCCACTTCATCGGTTTCAAAGTATTTATTTTTTCTTATGGGCCGTATTATAGTCCCATTCTTTTTTGCTGTCAAGTAATTTTTTTGCTCTTTTTGTTCAAAGTCCGGTATTTTTATGATATTCCCGTGTCCACGCCGCAAGAGCTTCGTCCAGATCGCGCGGGAGCTCGACCTGCATTGCCTCGGTGATCTGGCGGTCCATCTCCCGTTTCGTCTCGGCATCCACTTTCCGTTCGGTGCACATCTGCTCATAGGCATCCTGTCCTTTGCTCATGTAGACCGCAAACAGCCAGCTCTTTAACGATGCTTTCGTGTGCAGCTCTTCATTTGCTTTCTGAAAGCACGTAAGTGCTTCATTCATCTGGAACAGACTTGCGTAGCACAGCCCATGTTGTTGTAAATACTTCCGGTGAACTGGCTTCCCATGTTGGTTTCGTTTTCCTCGGTATCTTTCAGCGTTTCCTGGTAAACCTGGATCGCATTGATATATTTTTCGTGGTCGACAAGGTAATCTCCCTTGATTTTTTTCCGCACAATCTCCGGCTGCTCCTCGAACCGTTTCAGGCGCTCATTCATCTCACGGAACTGATCGTGGGAAAGATAATTGATCTCCTTGAAGATCGGCAGGATAAACTCACCGATGTTCTTTTTCTCCTCCAGAAGGACGTAGAGACGCTGGTACAGTCTTCTTAAGTGGAGTTCTTCTTTCATCCACACCAGCAGCTGCTCGTTAATGATGGTCTCGTCCAGCAGATAGATGTTGTGGTACAGGTAATAGCACAGTTCCTCGATGGAATAAATATTTGTGCTGATGTTGGAAATATAATACGGATTTTTCGCCCGTTTGACCTGACATAAAATATAACCGCTCATCGTTTACACCTCCCCCATCGTCTCGTGCCAGGTTTTGTGGCTTGCCGGGAACATATCGCCAAAACCCAAATCCTCTGCGGTGATCTGACACGTAACCGGAGAATCATACTCCAGACGCAGACGGATCCGTGTTGTCTTCGGCGGCCGTTTGGGCAGCCCGTCCAGCTTCATGGTATAGCGGTTTCGTTTTCCGCTTTCCATGGAGCTCACAACAAATTCCAGCTCCTCCGTTCCGTCGAGGATCAGCTCACATTCTTTTTCTGCTTCATACCAGTTCACACCGGCTGCAATCAGCGCATAGTATGCCGGAGAACCATTGATCGTCATCTCCATGCCGATGTTGTAGCGCACGAGGTCATTTCCGAGGAAGAGATAGCCCTTTAAGCGGCGCTCCTCCACTTTTTCGCGCGCGGAAAAGCAGGCGCCTGTGCAAACAGGTTCGTTCCGCCAAAGATTCTTCTCTGGTTTTTCTTTAACTGACGCAGAGAGTTGTCGGCCCAGGCAAGGTCGAACTCCTCGCTCACCAGAAATACGCTGGAATAAATTTCATTCCCCATCGCTTCTCCCATCAGATGGCAGAAATCGCGGTCGCGCTCCATCGGCTCGATCGAAAGTGCGGCTTTTGGCCCCCGTTTTACGTTCACAGTTGCCGGCTTCGTTTTACGGCTGATGGAAAGTTCAGAAAACGATGCTTCCTCATCTTTCAGGAAAAACAGACCGACTTTACGGCTCCAGAGCTCCGGCTTCTGGTTCAGCACATGGCAGTAAAAGCTCTCGTCATGCTCCTGCAGGTAGCTCTGCCGCGCGGAAGTCCGATTATCTTGTAGCTTCACGCACATTTTCCACAAATGGACGGGTCAGATGGCCCGTGGTGATCATCATCGCCTGGATCTGCTGGTCCGGGCGCTCGATGCCGATCATCTTCAGTGCTTCGCGAAGGAACGTGCCAAGGACTTCTCCCGGCGTGTAATCCCGGTTTTCGATCTGGCAGATGCGGGATCCCATGCAGATCTCGTACAGATTGTCCAGCCAGATGCCGTTTTCCGCGTGAGCAGATTTTTCTGCATCCGGTCCTGTTTTCCACGTTTCCTCATTCCGTTTTTTGGCAATGGCGGTCGGAAATTCCACCGCCTCTTCTCCTTCTTTTACCGGGATGGAGACGGCCGTATGGGTTCCCCTGTCATAGCAGCAGAACTGGGAATATTTCTCTCCAAAATCAAATCCTAAAATTAAATTTTTCTGTTCCATGTCGTATCCTCCTGCTGCTTCTTTTCATCCACAAGTGCAAAACAGTTCCGAACCAGAGCCTCCTGCTGCAGATACTTTTGGAATGCTTCTTCTGCTTTTTCCGAATCTCCTGCCGCGCGCGCTGCTTTCATCTGATTCAGAAGCTGGTACCGCGTCTTTCCTGCTTTTGGTTCGCCGGTCATGGAGACGGTTTTCACCTCTGTTTTTCCCTCGCCCTGACGGTTCGTAAAGGTCAGGTAATACTCCATTTTCTCGCCGTAGAACAGCAGAAACTCTTTCACAAAAATGCCCTGATACATATTGCGCATCGGTTCGCTCTTCCATGTTTCTTCGGCGTTTGTCCGGTAATGAATCGTCACCTTTGCCTCCGCTCTCTGGCGCTCCTCGATGAACATGCGGTCGCCGATCTGGAAGCCTTCGGTCAGGTGCTCCGGCAGATCCTTGTAGAAGGCAAAGCGGAGTCCCTGTTTCGTAAACGCCAGAAGCAGGGTATGCGCCTCTTTTTCTTCCTCCTCAGAAAGCTGCGGCTTCGTGGAAAGATGTTTCAGCATCGCAAAACGGCAGATCTCGTCCAGCTCCCAGCCCTGTTTCCAGGCGCGGTCCAAGTAGTCAAACATCTGATCCGAAAGCGGTTTTCCGTCCATAAAATAGCCGATCGCAAGATACGTCAGGTATGCCAGAATGACATGCTCTTTTCCGCTCTGGCGGATGTAGCTCTCCAGCATTTCCTGCTCCCACTTCGGGTGGCTGCGCACAAAGACGGACCAGGTCAGAATGCGCTCCTCCAGCTTGTCGCTCTCCATCTGAAAGCCGCGGATTTTATCCCATAAACTGCACATATCCTCAATAGAACCGGTGAAATAATCTCTCAGATAGCACAATACAATTTCATCGTAAATGCCCTGTTTTACCACGTAGGATGCCAGATAGAGAAGCTCCTCGTCCTCTGTAAACTCTTTTTCCAGAATCATCGCATGCGCCAGACGGAAGAGACACGACACCGGGATCTTTTCGTAGCCGTACCGATCCGTCAGGGCAAAGGCGCGGCTGTAACAGCCGTAGCGTACCAGAAGCTCGATCGTAGAAATACGGTCCACCTTTGCGTAAGCGCTGTCCTCCAGCTCTGCAACAGCTGCCTCGGTCTCACGCTCATCCGGATGGGCAAGATAGTATTCCAGCAGTTTCTGACGCACTGTTTTCCGGTAAGCACTGGAAAATGCGCTCGTGCGCGCTGCCTGCTGATACCAGGCAAGATTTTCTGCGGTAAGCTGCATCTCCTCTTCCTGCTCCCCGCACAGGTGCAGCAGCAGACCCGGATTTTCAATGGCAAAACCGCCGCAGGCACGGGCAAGCTCTTCATCCGTAAACAATGGCTCTATGCGGCAGGTTTCTGTCACCGCATATCTTCTGCGCTGCTCATCTTCGAGAAGAATCCGCGCTTTTTTGCCATACAGACGGATATAAGCACCCCGTTCCGTCATCGGATAGGACGTTTCGCCCGCCATCGCCGGATGGCAGACGATCACACGCGTGATTTTCGGATTTTCACACGTTACATGATGGGTAAACAGCACATTTGCGATCGCTTTTGCGCTGTCGGGATCTTCCGGTTTTTTCAGAAAAGTCCGGTACAGTGCGGCGTATTCGCGGTTCATGCGGCCTTTCTGGATCTGTCTTGCCGTGAAAACCTCCATCGCCGGGCGGTAGCTCTGGAATGTATGGCGGTCTTTTTCGCGGTTTTTGATCACGTTGGCGTAGATCAGCGCTTTCTTCTGGCCTGCCAGTGTGTTGCTGTAGGAGAAATACATCCGGATGACCTGCGGAAGGACCTCGTCGAACGACGCATCCATCGTTTCGATATAGTACTCGTACAGGCGCGTGATGCGGATGTTCCGCTCCACGGCTTTTGCATACCACGGGAAATATTCCTTCCGCACCGGGCGGCCCTTCATCACCAGTTTGCAGATGGCTTCGAGCACTTCATCGGATGGAAAACGCTCATAGCCCGCAGTCAGAATCTGATAGACATTCTCATCGAACGTTTTCATCGTCTCTGTAAGATAAGCGGCCCGTTTTAACAGTTCCCCGCTTAAAATGCCTTCTTTCTGCGCAAATTTCAGCACCTGAACGGTGAACGGCGAAATCCGGCGGAGCTGTCCCTCCTGGCGGAGATAGAGCTGTGCCGCATCCAGATACAGAAGCGGGCTCTTGCACCCGCACTCATAGCAAAGTTCCATCGCGTAGAGCTGACGGGTCAGCGACTGCTGCCAGGAATCGTCGGCATCAATGGCAAGCTTTAACAGAAAATAGCTTGCACTCTCCTGCCGCATCAGTGTTCCAAGGCGTGATACCAGCTCGGCATGGCCCACTTCCATTTTCAGCTTCCATGCCAGATACAGATACGCTCCTTTTTTCTCCGCGGTGTCCAGCAGTTCCTGATGCTCTTTTACGTAAGAAAGCGTTTCTCTTGCTTTTCCGGTTTCCTCATGGTTCTCGTACAGCCATGCTTTTCCCAGCGTCACCCACGCCATGTCTCCGCCGGCTTTTTCGAACTGCTCGATGGCCTCCCAGGTGTCCTGATACCAGGTACGGTAGTCGCGTTTATGGACTGCCAGATCGAGATAGCCGCGCGCGATGGCAGTTATCTGACGGTCGCGCTCCGTATTTTTCCTGCTGGTCACATGTTTTTCGCTGTTTGTCACTTCCAGTTCAAAGCGAAGCTCCTGTTTTCCCTGACGCACCGTAATTCTGCCGTAATGGCGGCCGTTTCCGATTTTCTCCTGATGGATAATGTATTCCACACCGTAGACGCTTCCGATGAATCTTCTGAAGTGACGACTTTCTTTTCCACTTCCAGAAAGTCTCCCTGCACCTCGATTTCCATGCGGACGTAGCCCCAGGTATTTTTATACAGATACAGTGTTTCCTTGCGCGGCTGGTCCACGGTAAGCACAGTTTTCTCCGGCTGTTCCGCCGAAAGCATCACCGGCTCTTTCTGACCGAGGGCAACCAGAAATTCCTCCAGGTGCTGAAATGTCACCGGCTTGTGGGACAGTCCCTGATAAAGTGCCATCTGCTCCGGTGCCTCTTTCTGAAGAAGACGTGCAAACTCTTTTTTTACAAAGAAGCGGTACGCTGCGCCGAAATCATGGCTTGCCAGATGCACAAAATCTGCCAGGGAATGAATCTCCTGTCCGGAAATGTTCATTGTCTTTCCTGCAATCGAGACGTGTACCCGCACGCAGCGTTCCTCCAGATTGCTGCTGACGGTGATGTTTCCACAGATTTCATCGCCTGCTTTTAATCCGCTGGTATCCACGCCGTACTCAATCGTACTCGCCGTTCCCTGGAACTGATTTTTCGCCAGAACGATTCTCTGATGATCTGTGGTCACAATTCCTTTTACTCTTCTCCCGTCTTCCGCTCCGATATTCAGCTCTCCGCGGAAATTCTGCCCCTCGTCCAGCGTCAGGGCCACCTCCGTCTCGGACAGCAGCAGATGGGGAACCTCATATTCAAATCTGCCGTTCAGCAGTTGTTCCAATCTTCTTCTCAATGTTTTTCACCTTATTTTATCTAAATCGTTTTCGTTCTTTTCCACAACGTCTGATTATACCCCAAGACGCACGGGATTGCAACGGAAAGGGGACGCTCCTTTTAATAGTCGAACAGCGAAAACTGGTTGCTTTCGGGCAGATCTCCGAAGACACCGAGGTCCGCCATAAAGTCGATAATCGTCTTGCTGACCTTGGTGCGGTCGCGGAAATCATCTTTCGAGAGGAATTTTCCGTTTCGTGCCGCAAGGACAACGGCGTCGGCCGCCTTGTCGCCCAGCACCCTCGATCGAGTCGACGCCGGCATCAGATGTTTGTCATCGTAGACCTGGAAGCGGTGCGCCTGTGCCTTATAGAGGTCCACCGGCACGAAATCGAAGCCGCGGGCGTACATTTCCTGGACAATCTTCATATCCTTGACGGTTGCCTGCTCCTTCTGAGTCAGCGTGTCTTTCCGTTTTTCGTAATCTTTCATATAATATTCCAGCCGGTCGCGTCCCATGCACATGAGCTCGTAGGAAAATGCGGACGCACGAATGGAGAAGTACGCCGCATAGTACGCCAGCGGATAGAAAATTTTATAGTAAGCGATGCGGTACGCCATCATGACGTACGCCGCCGCGTGGGCTTTCGGGAACATGTACTTGATCTTTTTACATGACCAGATGTACCAGTCCGGCACGTCATGTGCCTTCATCTCCTCTTCCCACTCCGGTTTTAAGCCCTTTCCTTTTCGCACACTCTCCATGATCGTAAAGGAAAGCTCACTTTCGAGTCCCTTGTCGATCAGGTAGATCATGATATCGTCTCGGGTACAGATGGCGGTGGAAATCGTCGCCTTGCCCTCCTCGATCAATGTCTGCGCATTGCCGAGCCATACGTCGGTTCCGTGCGACAGACCAGAGATACGGATCAGGTCAGAGAACGACTGCGGCTTCGTGTCCAGAAGCATCTGGATAACGAAATCGGTACCGAACTCCGGCACGCCAAGACATCCAAGCGGGCAGCCGCCGATGTCCTCCGGCTTGATGCCGAGCGCCTCGGTGCTCTTGAACAGCGACATGACCTCCGGGTTATCGAGCGGAATCGTCTGCGCATCAAGGTGCGTGATATCCTCGAGCATACGGATCATGGTCGGATCATCGTGTCCGAGAATGTCGAGCTTTAAGAGGTTGGCATCAATGGAGTGGTAATCGAAATGGGTCGTAATGATGTCGGTTGTCATATCGTTCGCCGGATGCTGCACCGGGGTGAAGGAGTTGATATCCTCACCGAACGGCAGAACGATGATACCGCCCGGGTGCTGGCCGGTGGTACGGCGGATGCCGGTGCATCCTTCCACGATCCGGTCGATCTCGCAGTTCCGTTTGTGCTGGCCGCGCTCTTCGTAATAGTTCTTCACGTAACCGAACGCTGTTTTATCCGCCAGCGTACCGATGGTTCCCGCACGGAACGTCTGACCGCGCCGAAAATAACCTCTGTGTATTTGTGCGCCTTACTCTGGTAATCACCGGAGAAGTTCAGGTCGATATCCGGCTCTTTATTTCCCTTGAATCCAAGGAACGTCTCGAACGGGATATCAAATCCCGCTTTTTTCAGCGGCTTGCCGCAGTTCGGGCAGACGGCGTCCGGCATATCGCATCCGGCGCGGCCGACGTACTCTTTGACGCGCGGCGAATCGAACTCGCTGTAATGACACGACTCGCAGTAGTAATGCGGGCTCAACGGGTTTACCTCCGTGATTCCCGCCATCGTCGCAACGAACGAGGAACCGACGGAACCACGCGATCCTACAAGGTATCCGTCCTCGTTCGACTTCCACACCAGTTTCTGTGCGATGATGTACATAACGGCGTATCCGTTGGAAATAATGGAGTTCAGCTCTCGCTCGAGGCGCGCGGAAACGATCTCCGGCAGCTCCTCGCCGTAGATTTCATGCGCGCGGTCGTAGCAGATTCTACGCAGTGTCTTGTCGGAATCTTCGATGACCGGCGGGAATTTTCCGGCACGGATCGGGGAGATTTTCTCGACAAGGTCGGAGATTTTGCGCGGATTGGTGATGACGACCTCCTCCGCTTTCTCACTTCCGAGATATGAAAACTCTTCAAGCATCTCCTCGGTGGTGCGCAGGAACAGCGGTGCCTGCTCATCCGCGTCGTCAAAACCTTTTCCGGTCATGATGATGCGGCGGTAGATCTCGTCCTGCGGATCCATGAAGTGGACGTCGCACGTTGCCACAACAGGCTTATGGAACTGCTCGCCGAGTTTAACAATGCGCCTGTTGATCTCCTTTAAATCCTCCTCGCTCTCTACGGCAGAAACGTCCTCTTTTTTGATCATGAACGCGTTGTTGCCGATCGGCTGGATTTCCAGATAATCGTAGAAGTCCACAAGACGCGCAATCGCCGCATCCGGTTCACCGCGCAGGATTGCCTGGTAGAGTTCGCCCGCCTCGCAGGCAGATCCGATCATCAGCCGTCCTGGTATTTCAGGTAGACGCTCTTTGGCAGCTTCGGCCGGCGGTTGTAGTATTTCAGGTGGGATTCTGACACGAGGCGGTACAGATTGACACGTCCCGTCTCGTTCTTTGCCAGAATGATCGCATGGTACGATGGAAGCTTGCGCACAGCCTCCTCCGATACTTTTCCCTGCGCATTCAGGTCATCCAGAGTCAGAATATTGCGCTCCTCCAGCATTTTTACGAATTTCACGAAAATTTCCGCCGTACAGCCGGCATCGTCCACCGCACGGTGATGGTTTTCCAACGATACGCCGACCGCCTTCGCAACGGTATCCAGCTTGAAACGGTTGAGGCCCGGCAGCAGGAAACGCGCCATGGCGACGGTGTCCGCCGTTGTAAATTCCCGCTCGATCCCCTGCAGGACGCAGTTGTGCTCGATAAAGCTCATATCGAACGAAGCATTGTGGGCAACCATAACGGCTCCCTCACTGAACTCCAGGAATTTCGGCAGCACCGTTTCGATGTCCGGCGCGTCAAGAACCATGTTGTCGTTGATGCCGGTCAGGTTCTCAATCCGGAACGGGATCGGGACTTTCGGGTTGACGAAGGTGGAAAACTTATCGACAATCGCTCCGTTTTCCACACGGACGGCACCGATCTCAATGATTTTGTTGACAACCGGGGAAAATCCCGTCGTCTCGATATCAAACACAACGTAGCTTCCGTGGATGTCCTGTCCTTTGCTGTTGACAACGATATCTTTCAAGTCGTCGACGAGATAAGCCTCCATGCCGTAGATGACCTTGAACGGAGCCGAAACTTTTTTCAGCTCATCTTTTGTCGCATCCGGGTGCTCTGCCTGGTATTTTTTCCGGTAAGCGCCGTCGATCGCCTCGATCGCATGGTTTGCCTCCGGGAAGGACTGCACCACGCCGTGGTCAGTGATCGCGATCGCCGGATGGCCCCACTCGTAGGCACGCTGTACCAGACGGGCAGCATCGGTGACACCGTCCATATCGCTCATCTTTGTATGACAGTGCAGCTCCACACGCTTCACCGGACTCGTATCCTGACGGCCGGTACGGAAATCGGTGATCTTCTTGATGCCCCAGACAGACATAACCGTCAGATCGTGGTCAAATGCATCAACCGTCGTTTTTCCTTTTACTTTAATGAACGCGCCTTTTTTGATCGCATCCTTTAATTCCGGCACTTCCGCGTTCTGGACGAAAATCTTGACGCCGATGGTATCCGTAAAGTCGGTGATCGTGAACATGAAAATCGTACGCTCATTCCGGATCTCGCGCATATCCACACTCTGGACTCTTCCTCGGATGACAACATCACCGATCTCATCGCCGATTTCAGAATCTCCACGCTCTCATCCTCGAAATCTCTTCCGTACAGCACATCCGGATTGGAGGATTTGCGCGGCTGATTGTCCGCATTCCGGCTGAAACTGCCCTTGCCTTTCTTGAAGGAACCGCGTCCGCCGCCGGAAAAACCTTTTCCCCTTCCGCCGTCTGCTGCTTTTTCTTTTTTCGCCTCGCCGCCCTTGGCTGCTGCGGCTGCTTTTGGCTGTTCGCTGCTGCTTCCGCCTGCTCTTCCATCCGGTTCTGCTCTTTTTCGCCGAGCATCTCACCGTAATGGGTATGCGCCAGAACGTGGCGCACTTCCTCCCGGATGCGGAGCTCGGAATTTCTCATGCGCGGCTCTCGCCCTCCGGCTTTCTCATCTCGGTTTCCACGATCAGGTCGAAGCCGCACCGCTCACAGAAGATTTTCTCGAGAATGTGGACCAGCTCCTCCTCGCGCTCCTTTGCCACAACGGAATCCACGAGCACCAGGTGCATTTTGTTCGTCTCCGGGAAGGTAATCTCGCAGTCGAAAACAGATGATTCAGAAAGACACTGTGGTTTTTCAGCTCGAGCAGGATACTCGGACGGTACACCTCCAGAAAGTTTTCCGGCGTATACTGGCGCGACAGATAGAACCGCTCAATAATCTTCACGCGCAGCGGCACGTTGGAAAAGAGCTGCTCCTCGATCTGGCGCTCCAGCTGATAAATATATTTTTTGTGAATCCACTGATGGCTGACCACATAGATCCGCAGCAGATCTTTTTTCTTATTGATCGATACCCGCGAAACCTCCACGGTATCGAGAAGCTCTGCCATGCCCCCTTCGATTCTCAAATCCGGAAATACTTCCTGAAACTGTTTTTCCATTCCTATTCCTGCTTTCTTTTCTACTTGCCCCAGTGATCCAGCTCGTCCTTTAAGACGGACAGCAGCTCGCTCTCCGGTACTTTTTTCACGATTTCACCTTTTTTAATTAAAATGCCGACGCCTTTTCCGCCTGCAACACCAAGATCCGCCTCTTTTGCCTCGCCCGGTCCGTTGACCACGCAGCCCATGACGGCAACCTTGATATCAAGATCGTAGCCCTGCACCAGTGTTTCCACCTGGTTTGCCAGTCCGATCAGGTCAATCTGGGTCCGTCCGCAGGTCGGACACGATACGACCTCAATGCCGCCTTTTCGAAGTCCCAGGGTCTTTAAGATCCGTTTTGCGGATTTGATTTCCTCGAGCGGATCGCCGGTCAGGGAAACACGGATCGTATCTCCGATGCCTGATATAAAATAATACCGAGCCCCACTGCCGATTTGATGTTGCCGGAATACAGCGTTCCTGCCTCCGTAATGCCGACATGAAGCGGATGATCCGTCTGGTTCGTGATCAGCTCATGCGCTTTTGCACACATCATCACATCAGACGATTTGATACTGATGACGAGATTGTCATAGCCCATCTCCTCAATGATCCGCACTTTGTCGAGCGCGCTCTCCACCAGGCCCTCTGCCGTTACGCCGTTGTATTTTTCCACCAGCTCTTTTTCGAGTGAACCGCTGTTGACGCCGACGCGGATCGGAATCTGGCGTTCTTTTGCTGCATCTACAACCGCCTGGATCCGGTCGCGGCTGCCGATGTTGCCCGGGTTGATGCGGATTTTATCGGCTCCGTTTTCGATCGCGGCGATCGCCAATCGATAGTCAAAATGAATATCTGCTACAAGCGGAATCGAGATCTGCTTTTTGATCTCGGACAGCGCCCTGGCTGCCTCCATGGTCGGGACGGCGCATCGGATAATGTCACATCCGGCTTCCGTGAGCGCCTGGATCTGCTTTACGGTTGCCTCCACATCTTCTGTTTTGGTATTCGTCATGGACTGGATCAGAATCGGATTTCCGCCTCCGATGACCCGGTCGCCGATTTTCACAACTCGTGTATTTGCTCTGCTCATTGTCTTTCCTCCATTTATTTTCTCCGTGATGGCATAAAAATCTTATTTTATTATAAGACAATTTTTTCTCTGGCACAACCGTCTTTTCTCTTGCAATTTTTTCCCAAATTTTCTATAATGCTAGGAGTGATTTTTTTTGATTCAACTGGAAAGGAAGACATACAAACGATGAAAAAGATGATCCTCGTAACCTCGCCGCCGGCGTGCGGAAAGACATACATTTCAAAACAGCTCGCCAAGGAGCTGAAACACGTTGTTTATCTCGACAAGGACACAGTCATTCCGCTGTCGAACCGCGTTTTCAAAGCGGGCGGACAGGAAATCAACCGCAGTTCTGATTTCTTCGAGGAGAATATCCGCGATTATGAATATGAAGTAACGGTCAATTTCGGACTGGAAGCACTCGAGTATGACGATATTGTGCTGATCAACGCACCATTCACACGCGAAGTGCATGATGAGAAGTTCCTGAAAAACTTCTCCAAAAAGCTCGCTGACCATGGGGCAAAGCTTGTTGTGATCTGGGTTGTCACAAAACCGGAGATCTGCCACCAGCGCATGATCGACCGCAACTCCGTGCGCGATACGTGGAAGCTGGAGCACTGGGATGAATATGTGAAAACGATCGACTACTCCATCCCGGAAGCACTGAAGAAAATGAGCAGCTGCCTCGATCTGATGCTGTTCTACAATTCTTCGGATGAAGAATATCAGAAATCCATGGAGATGGTTATCTCCCGTCTCGAAGACGAATAACGACTAAACGAAAAAAGAGAATTTTGCCGGACCTCATTTTTACAGTCTGCAAATTCTCTTTTTATTTATAGAAACTATTTTCACATCCGATACAAAAGATAATCCGCCGCTGCCGCCCACAGCACCCAGGAAACGCAGAGAACTGCGAACACACTCTTATATCCGAGCACGGCAAAGTGGACGCGCCATTTTTCCTTCTGCGTGAATTTCTCCGGGTTTTTGCCTTTTACCATCAGCATTCCGGCGATCACGAACATGCCGAGGGCCGCGATCAGCAGCAGGCCGTCTTTCGCCGCCTCAAGGGCAGCGCGGAACGTGAATCCCCCAAAGAGGAATCCTCCCAGCAGCAGCACAGCTGCCGCAGCGCCGCCGGAGAGCAGGCCGATTGTAAATGCTTTGCCGAGATCACGGCAGATGTTCTTTATCTTTTCCATGTTTTATAATTCCTTATTTTCTTCTAACGCATCGCAGAAATGACATGCCACAAAGTGATTGTTGCCCACGTCTTTTAATTCCGGCATCTGCTGTCGGCAGATGTCTTTTGCGTACTTGCATCTTCCCTGGAATTTGCAGCCCGGCTTCGTGTTGATCGGGCTCGGCACCTCGCCTTCGAGGCGGATTTTTTTGCGGTCGCGCTCTGCCTCTACTTTCGGGTCCGGAATCGGAATCGCGGAGAGCAGTGCCTGTGTGTACGGGTGGCGCGGGTTGGCGTACAGCTCCTCGGATGTCGTCAGCTCGACGAGCGTTCCCAGATACAGAACCGCCACACGGTCGGAAATATGTTTGACCATCGACAGATCATGCGCAACGAAAAGATAGGTCAGACCCATCTTCTTCTGTAAGTCCACAAGCAGGTTGACGATCTGCGCCTGAATCGAAACGTCGAGTGCGGAGATCGGCTCATCGAGAACGATGAATTCCGGCTGCACGGCAAGCGCACGCGCGATACCGATTCGCTGGCGCTGTCCGCCGGAAAACTCGTGCACAAAACGGTTCGCATGCTCGCGGTTCAGTCCGACCAGCTCCAGATATTTGTAGATCATCTCCTGGCGCTCTTTCTTATTCTTTGCCAGATGGTGAATGTCGATGCCCTCGCCGATGATGTCGGCAACGGTCATACGCGGGTCGAGCGATCCATACGGATCCTGGAAGACCATCTGCACCTGTTTTTTGAAGGCAAACCGCTCTTTTCCGTTTAATGCATGGACATCGGTTCCCTTGTAGAGCACCTGTCCGTCGGTCTTGTCATACAGGCCGATGCAGGTACGGCCGCACGTTGTCTTTCCACATCCGGACTCGCCAACCATTCCAAGTGTCTCACCCTTGTAAATTTCGAAGGAGACATCATCCACGGCCTTTAAGGTCGCATGGTTTCCGACCTGAAAATATTTTTTCAGATGGGAAACGGAAAAAAGCACTTCTTTTTCGTTATTTTCCATTACAGTTCTCCTCCTTCCAGATTTGGCATTTCTACTTTTGGTGCCATCGGGTGATGGAGCCAGCAGGCAGCCTTATGCTCGCCGCCGAATTCCGTTGCCTCCGGCATCTCTTCCTTACAGATCGGCATACAGTAGCTGCACCGCGTGCAGAACGGACATCCGACCGGCGGGTTTAAAAGATCCGGCGGAGTTCCCGGAATTGTCGCGAGTTCCTGCTTGTTTTTCAGATCCAGACGCGGTACGGAACGGATCAGCGCCCAGGTATACGGGTGACGCGGACGATAGAAAATATCCTCACACGTTCCGCTTTCCACGATAATACCGGAATACATAACAGCAATCTTCTGTGCGATATTTGCCACAACACCGAGATCATGTGTGATCATGATGACGGACGTCTGATTTTTCTTTTGCAGATTTTTGATAATATCGAGAATCTGTCCCTGAATTGTCACATCGAGCGCGGTCGTCGGCTCGTCACAGATCAGAATTTTCGGATCACAGGCAAATGCAATCGCGATCATAACACGCTGACGCATACCGCCGGAAAATTCGTGCGGATACTGTCTGACACGTTTTTCCGGCTCCGGGATGCCGACCATGCGCAGCATCTCGACAGCCTCCTTTGCCGCTTCCTGTTTTGTCATGTTTTTGTGTCCCATCAGATTTTCCATAATCTGTTTTCCGACACGCATCGTCGGATTTAAGGAAGCCAGCGCATCCTGGAAAATGATTGCACACTCGCCGCCTTTGTAATGCTGCCACTGTTTTTTGTTGTATTTCAGAATATTCTCTCCATTGTAGAGAATTTCACTGTTCTCTTTAATCTCACCCTGCGGCGCCTTGATGAGGCCCATGATGGATTTCGCCGTTACAGATTTTCCGCAGCCGGATTCGCCCACAATTGCGAGCGCCTGACCTTTCTCGAGAGAAAACTGTACACCGCGGACTGCCTTTACTTCACCGGCATAGGTGTGATAAGAGACTCTTAAGTTTTTTACTTCCAGAATCGGATTGTTTTGTTCGTTCATATCGTTATCTCCCACTTATTACTGGCGAAGTCTCGGATCCAGGGCATCGCGCAGGCCGTCTCCCAGAAGGTTGAATGCCATAACGATGATACAGAGCACGAGACATGGGAACAGAAGCTGTGACGGATAGAAATCCATGTTCTGCTGTCCCATCGAAATCAGGACACCAAGGCTGATCGACGGTGCCTTGAGGCCGATGCCGAGGAAGCTAAGACCTGCCTCCGTAAAAATAAACATCGGGATTGCCGTCGCCGTATCCAGAATCAGGATACCCAGCATATTCGGTACATAGTGTTTTAAGATGATGCGGAGCGGTTTTGCACCGAGCACCTCCGCCGCGTAAACGTATTCCGTCTCACGGAGCTGTTTGATCATACCGCGCACCTGACGTGCCGTGTTACACCATGCGGTGACACTAAGCGCGACCAGAAGTGCAAACAGGTTATTTCCAAGAATCATCATGATCAGAATCGTAAGAAGCAGAGACGGAATCGAGTTGATAACCTCGATGATCCGCATCAGAACCTCATCGACCCAGCCGCCGAAATGTGCCATCAGCGCGCCATATACCGTTCCGATGATGAGTTTGATTGCCGTTGCAACGATCGCGATGATCAGTGATGCCCGCGCGCCGACCCAGACTCTTGAGAAGAGGTCACGTCCCAGGTTGTCGGTTCCAAACCAGTATTTTGACGATACGCCCTGGTTTTTCTCGGCGATATTCATGGATACATAATCATATCCTTTGATATGCGGTCCGATGATGACCATGACAAGCAGAATGCCGAGCACAACAAGAGATCCCATTGCGATCGGATTTTTGCGGAGCCGTCTCCAGGCGTCCTGCCAGTAGGAAATGGTCGGGCGGTCAATCCGGTTCGCATCTTCCTCGGTGTATCCTATTACTTTAAATTTTTCCGGTGTTAATGCTGCCATAATATCCTCCTTATCTGCTCTTTCCTGTCAGACTGATTCTCGGGTCAACGACCACGTACAGCAGGTCCGTGATAAAGAGAACACCGATGTAAAGTGCTGCGATAATAACCGTCTCTCCCATGATAATGGAAAGATCCTGGTTATTGACCGCCGTCACATAATACTGTCCGATTCCCGGGATGGAAAAGATGCTCTCGATGAAGAAGGAGCCTGTGATACACATGGCAACCGACATCGGAAGCTGTGTGATAACCGGGATAAACGAGTTCCGAAGGATATGGCGGCGGATAATCTGTCCGCGGCTTAAGCCCTTCGATTCAGCAGTCAGCACGTAATCCTGATTGATCACATCGAGCATCGAGGTTTTCAGCAGACGCGCATACGTTGCGATATAAGAAAAGCATCCTGTCAGGGTCGGAAGAATCGTGTATTCCCATCCTCCGAACCACAGATCCTTTCCCGCAGGCCAGCCGATCGTCGGCAGAACCTTCAGGTTGCCTGCGAAAATTTTCTGAAGCATCAGACCAAAGATCAGGTTCGGAATGGAAATCAAGAGGACCGACAGGGCGATCACCATATAGTCCCAGAAGCTTCCCCTCCTCATTGCCGCAAGAATTCCAAGCAGCAGACCGATCGTGATACCGACCAGTACCTGCTGGATACCAAGGCGGGCGGATACCGGAAGACGGTCATGAATCAGCTTCTGTACCGTCTGTCCCGCATAGACAACAGATTCTCCGAACTCTCCCTTGCAGATTCCCTTCATTGTGATCACATAGCGCTCCATCATCGGCTTGTCGAGGCCGTAGCGCTTATAGAGGTTTTCCTTTACGGTCGGCGAGAGCTTGCTCGCACGCTCCGTCAGCGGATCTCCCGGAACCGCTTCCAGAAGGAAAAACGTGGCCGTTGCAATCAGAAACAGTGTGATCAGCATTTCTGCAAAACGGCGCAGTAAATATTTTGGCATAAAAATCCTCTCCCTGTCCGGTCTTTTCCGACCGGAATCTTATTATGATAGTGAAAGAAGAGCCTATTGTTTCATAAGCCCTTCTTCCCTCATTTCTTCTGTTTTGCTGCTTTTTTATTTCTGTACAGATGCTCTGTAAAGCTCCTGGCTTGCACCGAAGGAGGATGTGTAGAAATCTTTTACCCAGTTCTGATAATAGTAATGTTTATCAGAGTAGTACAGCGGTGCAACACCACAATCCTGTGCAACCAGCAGATCTTCCAGCTTCTGGTAAATCTCAAGGCGTTTTGCGTTGTCGTTCTCTCCGGTCAGAGAATCGATCAGGCTGTCGTACTCGCTGTTGCTATAGAGGCCGTAGGAATCATAAACGCCTGTCTTCATGACGTTCAGGAAATCCAGCGGATCGTTGTAATCGCTGAACCATCCGCCTACAAAGATATCGTAGTTCTTGTTATCGCGCTCGTTTGCAAACATCTGGTAATCGCCAACGGTGTTCAGCTCTACCTTTACGCCCAGATTCTGGGAAATGGACTGCTGCAGGTACTCTCTCTCGAGCTGATTCTCGGTAGCAGAACCCTGGGACAGCAGTGTAATGGTGATGTCTTCCGGTTTGTCGGTGATACCAAGCTCATCAAGGCCTTTCTGGAACAGTGCTTTTAACTTGTCTGCATCTCCTGCATACTGCTCATATTCCTCTTTCATGGTCTCCGACGCCTGCTTGCGGTAGGAAGTTCCGTCGAGCGTGATCGCCGGGGAAACGAAGCCGTAAGCTGCGGTGTATCTTCCGTAAACAGCTGATACCATCTCCTCACGGTTGATGGAGTAGGAAATTGCCTTGCGGATGTTTACGTTTTTCATCAGACCGGATTTTCCGCCCTCAGACTGCTCGTAGCACAGAACCATAGTTCCCGGGTACTCGGTGGTCATGGTCTGCATATTGCCTGCTTCTACTTCTTTGTCATATTTTGCAATGTAATCGCCTGCTGCATCGAAAACGTCCAGCTGTCCGTTATCGAACATGGTTGCTGCTGTTGCGTTCTCTGCTACACAGTACCAGTTTACCTGATTCAGTTTTACGTTGTCCTTGTCCCAGTACTGGTCATTTTTCACCCATGTCATGGAGTTATCTTCTACCAGGTTGGTCATGGCAAACGGTCCGTTGTAGACACATTTTGTCCAGTCTTTTCCCCACTGGTCTCCGGCTGCCTCTGCGACATCCTGACGGGTCGGGTAAAGCGGAGTTGCTACCAGCTTGGACTGGAAGGTCGGATCCGCTACCTTTAAGGTAACCTCGAAGGTGTAATCGTCCACTGCCTTGATTCCGATCTCATCGGCAGAGCTCTGTCCGTTATAATACTCCTCTGCTCCTACTACGTTGAACAGGTAGAAAGAATAGGAATAGCCGTATTCCGGATTTAACAGACGTTTCCAGCCGTACTCATAATCTGCTGCGTTAACCGGCTGTCCGTCGGACCATTTGGCATCCTTTCTCAGATGGAAAGTGTAAACCAGTCCGTCATCGGATACGTCCATGGATTCTGCACCGGCATACTCGAAACGGTCTCCGTTTTCATCTGCTACGTCACGCATCAGTCCTTCGTAGCACTCTCCCATCATCCAGCGCCATCCCATATCCTGCACATCGAAATTGTTTCCAAAGGCTACTGCACGAAGATTGATCTGTCCGTCCACTTCGCCTGCAGTCTCCGGTGCTGCTGAATCCGTTGCTGCTGAATCTGCTGCTCCAGTACTGGTTGATGCCGCCGTGGCATTGTCAGCAGTTGCTACCTGTGTCTCTCCGCTGCTTCCGCATCCGGCCAGAAGACCGGCTGCCATGCATCCTGCCAGAAGCAGAGAAACGACTTTGTTTCTTTTTCTCATTGATGTTCCTCCTTTTTTCCGCAGACCTTCCCCGGCAGATCCGGCTGTGTCTGCACACGGGCCATTGTATTTCATATAATTATCCTGAATTTTTTCTCTTGTTCGGACAATAACACAAAATAATACCTTGTTTTTTCACTTTTTTCATGCGATTTTAGCCCAACTTTTATCAGAATATCGGGAAATATCTGTTTTGTCAATTCTTTTCCCGTAAATTTTGCGTTTTCTGTTTTTTGTGTCACGGTTACGCAAAAAAGAAAGAGACCTCCGTTACACACAGCAGTCTCTTTTCCTTTTTCCCTTGCTTTTCTCTTTTATTCCGCTTTTGCATCCATTTGCCGCAGGCTGTGGATCAGCTCCTCACAGATCTCCAGCTCGCTCTTTCCGTCCGTCTCGATGATAATGTCGGCTGCGGCCTCATATTTCTCACGGCGCTTGCTCATCAGATCTGCGATAAACGGAACGGTTTTGTTGTTCTCAATCAGCGGTCTGTCGTGGCTGTCTTTGACACGGTCTAAAATCGTCTCCGGCTTTGCAGTCAGAAGAACAACGCGGCCGTTCTTTTTCATCTCTACAACGTTGCACTCACGCATCGGAGTTCCGCCGCCGCACGAAATGACAACGTTTGTTCTCGACTGCATTTCGATCAGAAGATTCGTCTCGCAGTCACGGAAATACTGTTCGCCGTAAGTCTCGAAAATATCGGAGATGCTCATACCGGCACGCTCTGCGATGATCTGATCCATCTCGATGATATCCATGGCAAACACGGTTTTGAGATAATCGGAAATGGTACTCTTTCCGGCTCCCATGAAGCCAATCAGTACAATATTATAATTGAACAGCTTTCTTGCCTGAATCTTTTTACTGTTTCTTGTGATGCTCTCGAAAACATCCGCCACTTCGTTTTTATGGCGTTTTTCCTGCATCCGGCGTTCCAGCCATTCCTTCTGTTTTGCTTCCTGCTCCGGCTGGAGAATCGGCACGTTATTTGCTTCTTTATATACCATAATGTCCTCGACAATACGGTTTCTCATCAGCAGTGCATCCAGAATAATCTCATCGCACTGTCCAAGGCTCTCTCGTAATACTTCCAACTGATTCATGATATTTATCCTTTCCAGACTTGTGTGTACTTGTTAGCACAGCCCTCTTCCGGTATTTTTGTCGTATTTTTTGACATTTTCTGTTATTATAGCAGTTGTCCTCCAGAATCACAACAAAAATTTGCACAAAAGTGCGAAAAGCCCATGGAATCTTTTCAGAAATCCATGGGTTTTGGTATATTTTTATTTAAGATCGTCTTTCGAATCCGCATGATACCTGTTCTCCCGGGCATCTTCTGTGGATAACTTTTCATCAGAGTTCAGAAAACTCAGCTCTGCCCCCCCCCCCGATTTCAGATTCTTTTTCAGCTTTTCAATCTGAATCGAAGTCTGTTTTTCTTCGGATATGGTGTTCAGCTCCTCGCAGATGGCATCTTTGATATCGAGCAGACACTCGAGCATCAGCGGGCTGAAGGTACCGCACTCGCCGTTCAGGATCATCTCGATGGCTTTCTCGTGCGTGTATGCCGGTTTGTAGACACGCTCGCTTGTCAGCGCATCGTAAACATCGGCAATCGATACAACCTGGGCTGCAATCGGGATCTCCTCACCTTTTAAGCCGTCCGGGTAACCCTTTCCGTCGTACCGCTCATGATGCCAGCGACAGATCTGGTACGCAATCTGTACCAGCTTCTCGTCCTGATACAGTTCCAGGCTCTTCAGCATGGACGCTCCGATCAGGGTATGTTTCTTCATCTCCTCGAACTCTTCTTTCGTCAGCCTTCCCGGCTTATTTAAAATGTTCTCGTCAATGCCCATCTTTCCGATATCGTGCAGCGCGGATGCCGTTGTGATCATCAGCTGATCGGACCAGCTTAAGTGGTAGCGGTCTGTCTTCTGTACCAGACGCTCGAGGAGCATACTGGTCAGAACGTTGATGTGGTGGACATGAAGTCCGCTCTCGCCATTCCGGAATTCCATGATATGGCTCAGGATACTGATCATCATCTGATTGTTTTCTCTTTTTCGTAAATCTGCTCGGTGACGAGCGTCACGAGACGGCGCTGTTTTGCATATAATTTGATCGTATTGAAGACACGCTGGTAAACAACTTTTGCATCAAACGGACGACTGATATAATCGGATACGCCCTGCTCATACGCACGGCGCACAAATGCGTGGAATCCTCGCTCGATATCATGATGACCGGAACCTCTTCGATCCAGTGGTTGCGGTTCATGTAGTCAAGCACTCCGAAACCGTCCATGCCCGGCATGACGATATCCAGAAGGATCAGCGCAAGGCCTGTTCCGTATTCTTCCAGCAGACGCAGGCACTCTTCGCCGGTGGAAGCCTCGATGATATCGTATTCATCCTGCAGAATCTCCGAGAGGATGATACGGTTCATCTCGGAATCATCCACAATCAGGATGCGCTGTTTTTCTCTGCGGTTTTCCTGACGGACAACATCGTCCTGACAACCCAGGATCTGGTCTTTCTCGGTGACAACCATGTTTTTCCGTTGTTTCGCAAGATACATCAGCTGGTCGGCACGCATCGCAGCTTCGCCGATCGTCTCATCTCTTGTCAGAACACCTCCTACGCTGACGGAAAGACGCATCTTCGAGTAGCCCGGCACCTGTGCCTCATGGATCTGTGACTGAATCTGTTTTAATTTCTGTACAAAGTTTTCCTCATCCATCTCCGGCAGAACCAGCAGAAATTCGTCTCCTCCTAAGCGGATCAGACGGTCGGTACGTCGGGTGCAGCGGTTGACGGTCTTTACAATGGTGTCAAGCGCCATATCTCCGGCATTGTGGCCGTATGTATCGTTGTATAATTTGAAATCATCGAGATCGATCATGGCTACGCCGCAGCAAAAGCTGGCGTCCCGGATCTGGTCTTCGAAGTAGCGGCGGTTGAATACTCCGGTCAGCGCGTCACGATACAGCTCTTCGCTGTAGCTGTTCAGCTTGCTTACCAGATTCTGGCGTCCTTCGGAGTCCATCAGTGTTTCATCGTCGAGACGGTTGATCATCTCGATCACGCATGGTTCTCCTTCGATCTCCACGTATCTTGCAATGACCTGATACACATTCGACGCAATGCATTCCAGTTTTGATTTCTGCGATTTCTCCCGCAGGCTTTTTCGGAAATACAGTTAAGGCACGGCATCGCTTTGTTCCATACTGCGTAGCATTCACACAGCTTGCCATTCTCTTCATCGATAATAAAATCTCCGATCTCATCCGGACGGAGAACCCGCACATACATGAAAATATTCTTCAGATGTTCCACCAGACGTTCTGCCTGTTTCTGTGTCATCTGAGCATCCTTAGAAGGCTCTTTCTTATTTATTTTTTCACATTCCGGCAATTCGGTCTGATTCATCTGTTTCCCTCTCTTCTCCCCGGTACACACAAAACTTCATTACCCCTTTGTGTGCTTCCGCGTTTTGCTACATTTTCCCATTTTAATTACAGTTATACATAATAGTGTAACGATTGTTTCCCGTTTCGTCAAGAAAAAAGTGTACAAAAACCGTCCTGTAATGGAAATTTATTCAAAAAAACCGACCGGTTTTACGCGGTCGGTTTTTTCTTCTTATCATAGAAGACACGGCTGTATAACTGCGGATAGATGTTGCTGCAGGAGAGCGCCGGTCCTTCAATATAGCGGTAATGATCGAAATCGTAAACACCGTAATCCGGCTCGGAGTTATCCAGCCAGAAAGCATTGATGCCGTAATCGTAGTAGTTCTTCTTGCATACGTCCCAGACATATTTTCTTGTCTCCGGATTGAACACGTCGATCTCAACGCAGTCACCCTGGAAATCGTATGTCTACTTTTTCGCGCAGACTATCCCTGTATGTTTTTCATTTTATTAGATTTTTTTGTCTGTTTCTTGAAGTTTTTATCCGATTTCTAACACTATTTTGATCTTTTTACCAAATTTGCGGAATGGGCTTTATTTTTAACTGCACAAATTCCATTTCTTATGATAGAATATTTACGAAAAAATAAAGTATCTGATTCACTATACTTTGATTCACAATAAAATGAGGGAGTAATCCATGATTCAAACGAAAGATTCGAACTTAACCTTCCGCCCGCTGACCATCGACGACGCAGAGCAGTACAATGCACTTCTGCGCTACGCCTTTCAGGTTACAGAGCAGGAGCTTTCCGAAAGCGGATGGAAAGACGATGAAATCAAGCAGTCCAAATTCCCGGTTCTCGTCCGTGCCGATGTGCTCGGCTGTTTCTGCGAGGAGGATCTGGTATCACAGTTCGCGGTTTATCCGCTGGACATGAATATCTACGGTGTCCGCTATCCCGTCGGTTTTGTCACCAGCGTCTGCACCTACCCGGAATACACCGGCCAGGGCATCATGAAAAAGCTGATGATCCGGAGTCTCACGCGCATGCGGGAAAACCACCGTTCCTTTGCGCTTCTCTATCCTACTCTATTCCGCTCTACCGGAATCTCGGATGGGAAATCATTTCCAATAAGATGACGTACACCATCAAGGACACGCAGGTGCCGCGGAAACTCAAAGCCCCTGGCTATGTGCGCCGCGTGGCATGGGATGACAAGGATTTCAAGGAACTACATACCAAATTTGCTTCGAAGACGCACGGCTGCCTCTACCGCAACAATCTGGCGTGGGAAGAATATTTCCGCTGGGATGAGGATGATACCGTCGTTGCGATCTACTATTCCGCTGATGATGTGCCGTACGGCTACATGGTCTATCTGATCAGCTCCGATATCATGCATATCAAAGAGATGATCTATCTGAACCGCGAAGCGCAGCTGGGACTCTGGGAGTATATTCATGCGCACGATTCCATGATCGATGAGGTCAAAGGAAATAACTACTACAGTGAACCCATCGCGTTCGAGCTTGAGGACAGCGATATCAAAGAAACGATTCGCCCGTACTCGATGGGGCGTATCATCGATGTCGTGCAGTTTATGGAACATTACGCCTGCGACCCGGACGAGCCGGATGTGTGTATCCGTTTTGAGATCGAGGATGAGCTGCTTCCGTGGAACAATGACAGCTTCACATTCTTCTTTGAAAAAGGACACTGTGTGCCGACCGACCGCGAGCCGGACCATGTGATGAAAATGACGATCGCATCGCTCACGACACTGCTGCTCGGCTACAAGACGGCTTCCAAGCTGTATGAGATGGCGCGCATCGAAACGACGCCGCAGACTGTGGAATGCCTGGATGACCTGCTCTTCCACCATATTCCATATGTTTCGGACTATATTTAATTTATTTTACGCATTGCAAAAGAGGGACTCCCGTGAAAGGAATCCCTCTTTTTCTATGTAACATTTTTTAGTTTTCTTCCAGTTTGATTTTCTCCTGCAGCACAACGCAGCCTGCCATATCGCCGATGACGTTGACGCATGTGGCACCCATGTCACACAGTGTGTTGATGCTGATGTAAACGCCCATGACGCCGGCCGGAAGACCTGCCATCGTGGCGAGTGCTGCGAATGATGCGATCGCGCCGCCCGGGATACCCGGTGTTCCGACAGAAAGCAGGACGTTGGCAAGCAGAATGATCACCATCATCGAAATGCTGACGTTGATGCCGCAGGCATTTGCGAAGAACATGATCATAAACGACATCAGGATCGATACCGCATCCATATTGACGGTGGCACCGAGCGGGATTGCGATACTGCTGATCTGGTTCGAAACGCCGAGTTCTTTCTCGACACAGCGCTTGCTGATTGGGATCGTCGCGGAACTGGAACATGTTCCGAATGCATTCAGGCTGCCGGCATGATCGCCTTAAAGAACTTGACCGGACTCGTCTTTCCGATGAGTTTTACAGCGCCGCCGTAGACGACGATCGCAAATCCATAGAATGCCACATACAGAATGATGAGCTGGGTTGCCAAGGAAACGATGGTTTTGGTTCCGTTTGCCTCGACAACCGGCACGATCGTACAGAAGACACCGATCGGGGTGAAGTACATAACGGTGCTGATGACTTTTAAACAGACCTCATTCAGGGAGTCGATCACGTTTAAGAGCGGCTGTCCCTTCTCTCCGACCGCAATCAGCGTAAAGCCGACAACGACAGCGAACACGAGTACCTGGAGCATGTTGCCCTCCGCAAACGCCTTCACCGGGTTGGACGGGATCAGGTTTTTGATCGTGTCGAGGATGCTGGTCATCTCGGTCGCCTGGATATCGGAAGTTGCCATCTCAAAATGGACTCCCTTTCCGAGGCGGATCAGTCTTGGAATGATAATGCCGACTGCACTTGCAATCGCGGTGGTGCACAGGAAGAAAATCATCGAGTAGCCGGTGATCTTACCTGTCGTTTTTGCATTTCCGATGCTGCAGATACCCATGACAATTGAACAGAATACCATCGGGAAAATCATCATATTCAAGGCGTTCATGTAGATGCCGCCGATGACGCCGGTTACGGTCAGAATCGGCGTAAAGCGGTCCGCCAGAAGAAGTCCGGTTAAGATACCGAGAATCAGTCCGGTAAAGATCGCACCTGTAATATGCTTCTGATACCATGCATAAAACTTTTTCATATGTTCTCTCTTCTCTCCTTTTTCACAGAGTAAGAGGCAGGTGTCCCTGTATCTTCTACCTGCCTCTTCGCATACAGCCATCTTATCACACAACCGCGATAATTCCACTTAAAAATGGATTATCCGCGGTTTTTCTGGCTTTTGGTCTTTTTTTCTTTTTATACGGCTGCTGCCCGTCTGTG
>ENA-OQDD01000089-OQDD01000089.1-human-gut-metagenome-genome-assembly--contig:-NODE-89-length-35573-cov-2.867517_pt1 | contig 35573 bp, 37 predicted proteins | sample MGYA00242507_ERZ504598 | MGnify/ENA primary metagenome ERZ504598 (study PRJEB26092, sample SAMD00036318) | human gut metagenome | host: Homo sapiens | study: EMG produced TPA metagenomics assembly of...
TTATGTTTCTGGCGGCGCAGGACTTATTTCCGGTAACGAAACCACTACACTGAAAGTAAAACTGGCTTATCATCAGAATCCAACCGATAATATCGTTTCGGTGACTTGGTTGTTACTTCCGATGCAGGTCTTGCAATTACTGGAGTAAGCATTACCGATTAATGGATCACTTCCCGTATTCTAAAAATGGAATGCCTTTTGGCATTCCATTTTTATTCGCTTGTAACCTGTTTTTACAAATTCGGCTCCAAATTTTGCAGGTACTTTCAATTCTGCAACTTTCTTCAATTTTAGAAATCCTTCTCCATCTCCAAAATTTCTTTCTCGCCCAGCTCCTCACACTTCTTTCCTCGAATCGCATACACTCTCGTACAGATTCCAAGCACCGTCGGCCGGTGTGTCGTTACAATGCAGGTTCGCGGATACGTATCTGTCATAATATTTTTCAGCACTTTCCGTTCCGTCGCCACATCGAGCGCCGAAGTTGCTTCATCCAGCAGCAAAATCGGAGATTTTCGAAGCAGTGCACGCGCAATCGAAAGCCGCTGTGCCTGTCCTTCTGAGAATCCGCCGCCGCGTTCTTTCACCATACTTTCAATACCATCCGGCAGTTTCTCCACAAATTCCCATGCACATGCCAGTTTCAACGCCTCCACGATCTCTTCATCTGTGGCTTCCGGTTTCACATTTCGCATATTTTCTGCAATTGTTCCTGAAAACATCGTATTCCCCTGTGGCACATAAGAAAACAATTTCCTTGTGGACGGCGACAGTGCAATCCGTTGTTCTCTGTCTTCCCCTGCACCAATCCATGCTTCTCCCCCCTGGCACGCAGCAAGGATAAGATCAGCCGCAGCATCGTTGTCTTTCCCTCGCCGGACGGGCCGACGAGTGCAATAATTTCATGCGGCCACGCTTCCAGTGATGCTTTCGAAAACACTTCTGTTCCCGTATGGTAGGTATAGCTCAAGTCCTCCATAGCAAGCCCGATGCCGCTTGCCCGGTATTTTTCTGCAAACTGCTCCACTTCCCGATCCGCACTGTAGTCCTCCTGCGGCATCTCCACAATATCCATCAGACGGCCGGCTGAGATGCAAGAGAAATCGCCGATGGCACAAGGCTGACCAGCGAATTGACGGAACCCGTCAGTGTACCGGACAGAGACAGAAACATGGTCATGGTTCCGTAAGAAATTGCCCCGCTCCAGACACGGTAAATTCCCCATCCGTAGCAGCTGTAAGATACAAGATAGCTGATTAACGTCATCAGAAGCGAGGTTGCAATCGACATTTTCTGGAAATCCAGGCGCATTTTGATGTATTCCTGCTGCAGATTTTTCAGGCGATCGACATAAAAGCGGATCATATCGAATGCCTTGATTGTCTGAATATTGGAAAATGCTTCCTGATTAAATCCGTAAAGTTTCGCACTCATCTGTGCGCTCCGCTGGTTATTGTTCGTCATCCGGCGCAGCAGCGGGCGGGACAGAAGCGCACTGAACGGGATGCCAAGCAATGCAAAAATGGCAAAGGTGGGATCATAATGTACCACAATCGCCAATGCACTGATAAATTTCACAGTATAGATCACAAGATTCGGCAGCCAGTTCAGGATACCACTGGAAATATTTGAAGCATCAGAACTCCACCGTGTTACCAGATCTCCGGTATGATACGCTGTCAGCGATTCCCAGTCCGTGACCAGAATCTTGGCAAAAATATCATTCTGGATTTCGCGGTCTACCTTCAGGTTAATCATCGTAGATGCATACGCAGATGCCTGCGAAATCAGGGTATTTCCAAAAGAAAAGCCGATCATCAGTGCGAAGGTCTGCAAAAGTTTTCCTGTCTGGTGCCCGGTGATAATATCAACCAGATCTTTCGATATCACACTGGACGCAAGAGAAACACCGGTTCCGAAAACACCAAGTTCGGTATAGAAAATCATGGCTTTCCAGTATCGTCTGGCATACTGTGCAATCCACAGAAATTCTTTCCACATCTTCTGAAGCATTTCCGCCTGGAGGCATTTTTTTATTTTTGTCCACAAGTTTCTCATTTTAAAGCCTCCTGCGCAAGTTCATCCTCCGTGATTCTGTGATGCATCACTTCTGCCGCTGTATCATTTTTCGTACAGCGCAGGAAGTAAACCGGCTTTTCATTTGCAATTTCTTCCGCAAAAGCAAGATTCTTTTTCATCAGCCCTGCCGTCCAGGGCGGCGAGATCATCCGCTGCATCACACGGAGTGTTTTCTGCTCTTTCGTCAGGGAAACGATTTTATCCTCCGGCGCTTTTTCCAGCAGCACAATCCCTCCCAGCTCTTTCTTTTCGACTGTGAAAATTTCTGATGTGCCGCACCACGGGATTCCGTATACTACAAACTGATCGCCCTCTTTTCCTATGAGGTTCAGATCTCCGTTCAGAAACGGCGTGTCAAACAGTTTTTTCCAAAGTGCCGTATGAGTCGATTTTCCCATTCCCGACGGACCGGAAAACAGCCATGCTTTTTCCAGATAAAGAAGAGATGCGGAATGCAGCACAAACATGCCTTTTTTCTGTGCCAGGAACAGAAATACCGGCCGGATCGCCAGAAAGAGGGAATCCTGCTCTTCTTCTGTCATAGGCAGACGGTAATAAATACAGGCGAAGCTCCATCCGCTTTCATCCAGATTTCATAGATATTTTTAAGAGCCGGGAACCAGAGGACATAGCCTTCTTCCCACGCGCAGACTGTCAGATCTTTATTCCGGATCAGAATGTTTCCATTCTGGTGGCTTTCCGGTACATGCTCGATCAATTCTAACGTGAGATCCGCCGCATCCTGCCTATTTTCTGTTTTTATCACCGTTTCTTCCACTTCTTTTTCTCCTGTTTTTTTCGCTGCCTCTCCTTCTGTTTTCTCTGTTGCTTCTTCCTTTCCTCTTTTCTTCTCAAAAGAAGCAAACTGTTTTGGAATGCAGCCCTCTTTTCCATAAACAGCAATGGAAATTCCTGCGATCTTCAATTCTCCGGCGCAAGTTCCATCCGGAGAACCAAGTTCCCGTCGTACCGCACCAAAGGCAAGAAGCTCCTTCACAAAAGCCTGAATATCTTTTTTCAGTTCCTCCTGCTCTTCTTCCGGCACTTCATAACAGCGAATCATTTTCTGCTGAAGTTCTTCCATTGTTTTTGGTGTTTCCAGCGCTTCCCAGAGAATCCGTGCGGTCTCATTCAGCTCCATTCCTCGCTGCTGGTCTGCTATTTTCTGCCCATAAGGCAGAAGATAATGTGTGTTCCCGATTTTCTGCAGTAAATATCCTTCCTGCCTTCTGATTCTCATAATCTGATTTCCCTTCCTGTGTTTGTTTTCTTATATTTGCTGTCTTTCGTTTTGTATGTAAAGTTATGCTTTTTCTGCTCATCATCCTTTTTATTTTCAGGGTAAGCTGTTATAATAAAATTCAGGTAACTATTCAGAGCCACTCGTCAAAATGCCACGCATTTCGTCGGTTCGGCGTATCCGCCAAATGGAGTTTTTTATGTACACTTACGATATTGAACAACTTTTAAAAAACGGTTCTGCCGTCAAACTGAAACCGCAGGGCTACAGTATGTATCCTCTTTTTCTTCCGGGCCGGGACGAAGCTGTCATTGAACACTGTGTTCCTTCCGAACTTCATCGCGGCGATGTAATTCTGTATCGCCGTGTGCAGGGAATCCTTGTTCTGCACCGCATCTGCCGAATTACCAGGGATGGCTTCTATCTGGTCGGGGACAATCAGACCGAAGTGGAAGGACCTCTTTCCCCGGAGCAGATTCATGGAAAACTGACTGGTGTCGTACGCAATGGAAAATCGTTTTCTGTTTCGTATCCAATTTATCGGATGCTTTCTTCCATCTGGCTCTTTTTACGCCCTGTCCGCCCGTTTTTCTGGTCGGTAACGGCTTTTTTCCGCAGGTTTTTTCAGAAGCACTGATTTTTTCATTGTCCTCTCCGAATTTTTTTCAAAATGCACAGAGAAATTTCTATTGCATCAGGCTTTTCGCATTCCCTTCACCATGGTTACAATGCTCTGAAGTCTCCAGCCTCTTCCAAAGATCACCAGATCCAGCAGCAGCGGAATCGCAATACACAGGAGAAAGCAGACGCAGAACAGAAGCATACCGCCTGCTCCGTATATCAGTGGTACGATTTTCTGCATCAGCAGAACTTCGCCCGCTATGACTGCCAGATACTCTCCGATATCCTGCGCATACCGCAGCGCCTCTCCCGGCATCTCGAGGAAATCCCGGAAATAAATGATATACCGATACAAGATCTGCAGCAGATAAGACAGTAAGGTTCCAAGCAGAACGCCTGCCATCCCATACGGTTTTACAAGTGCCAGTGACACGATCAGATTAAGAAGTGCGGAGGATGCTCCGACATTTTTCTCTTTTTCAAACAGTCCCGTCACGCCCATCACAAGGCTGAGCGGCAATCCCATAATTCGAACCAGCAATACTACAATACAAAAAACAGTAATTCCCCAGCCAAGTTCGTAGGAAGGACCAAGCCAGATATCACGGACAAATGGTGTAATCAGAGAAAACAGGCCAACCGATACAACCGACGCAATGCAGAAAAAGCCAAAGGTCAATTGCCGCAGAATCTCATAATTTCTCTGACGATTTTTTTCTGTAAAATAATCTCCGACCGTCGGCTGGATCGTATTCGCAAGGATCGTGAGAATATTGCTGATCGCCTGCGTAATCATACAGTAATTTGCATATCGTCCTACCGTACCGACCCCGATAAAACCGGAAATAATCAGGTTGTCCGTGCAATACAGCATTTTTTCTGAAATTCTGGAAATAAACAGGCTTTTCAGATCTCTTACAATTCTTTTCGTCAGAGACGATGTGCTCTTTTCTTTTCTCCGCTGGCGCAAAAACGGATATTTCTGCTCCACATACCAGCTGATCCAGATATTCAGCACGACTTCCGTTACGGTTCCAATACCAAGCGCCAGCAGATAATTCTGTTCCCATGTAACCAGCAGAATAATCGCCAGATAGCTGACCACATTTAAAATCAGTCCGGTGATGCTTGCAATGTATTCTTTCTGATCCGCAATCAGCAACGACTTCCGGTACGTTAAAAGATAAGAAAGAACGGTTCGAACCAGCCACATCGCATACAGAACGCGGATATAGGATAACGAATAACTGTTATTTTTCATAAAAAGGTGGATGAACGGCAGAACCGCCATTCCCGCCGCAAATACAAGAACAGCAAAGACGTGATATGCCTTTCGGTAAAGATTCATCAGCGATGCAATCTCTGCCTCATCCTTTCTTGCAAGCGCGCCATACAAATGGTAAACGATTGCCGTGGATATGCCAAGCTCCGTCACGGAAAGGATATTGATGACATTGGAAATAACACCATTCATTCCAACCAGCTCCGCGCCCATGTACAGGTTCATGGCACGCTGGCTGAAAAAGCCGAGGATCAGAAGCGCAAACTGTGAAAGCATACTGAAAAAACTGTTTCGGAATAAATTTTTAATGCGCATAAGTTCCTCCTTCTTCTCGTTTTTATAACATGCTACGCGGGTAAACAGTTCCGTAATTTTACATCACTCTTATTTTCCACTGTTTTCATGGATTTTGTAACATTAAAATGGTATCATATATCTAATACCTGCTATCGTTGCTGCCGTTTCCAGATACCTGTGAATGGCAGTATCCCTTTTGGAAAGGCTTTCCTTTATGAAAACAAATAGAAAAAAATCATTTTCTTATCTTCTGTTTTTTCTTCTGCTTCTGGTATTCCTTGCACTGTTCGCATTTCTTGGTATCCGTTCTTTTTATCGTGCGAATTACATGCCGGAACCATGCACAGAATCCGCAGACGAGTTATCCAATCCATACATTGGATTTTATCACATGTATGGCTATGTTCTTGGAAGCGATTCGCTCTCGAATCTTCCTGCCGCCTCTGATTCCGACGCCAAAAACAGGCAAGGGAATTGTCATGCTGGAAGTGAATCTGCAGAATTTTTCAACGAAAGATCTACTCCGATTCAGCTCTTTCCCAGCTTGATACCATTCTCTCTGCCTGGCAGAGACATGGCAGTCAGGTGATCTTACGTTTTCTCTACGACTGGGATGGAAAAGCAATGGAAACAGAGCCGCAAAGTCTGGAGCAAATTCTGCGTCACATGGACCAGACAGCTGAAGTTGTAAATCGCTACACGGACTGTGTTTTTCTGATGCAGGGCATTTTTGTCGGAAACTGCGGGGAAATGAACAATTCTCACTACATGTCCGATGAGGACTGTACTACCTGATGCACCATCTGGCAGAGGTAACGGATCCTTCGGTTTTTCTGTCTGTCCGCACACCGGTACAGAGGCGGAAAATTCTGGATTCCTCCGAACGGCCGACAAAGGAAACAGCTTTTGATGGTTCGCTTTCCTCCCGGCTTGGACTGTTTAACGATGGTATGCTCGGAACGGCCAACGATACCGGCACTTATGGTGATACCGCTGCCTCCGCAGACACTTACCGTTCCGCCTGGGTTCGTGAGGATGAGCTTTCCTTCCAGAATGAACTCTGCAATTTCGTCCCAAACGGCGGCGAGGTCACTCTGGATAACCCATTGAATGATCTCGCACATGCCATTCAGGATTTATCGCGCATGCATGTCTCCTATCTGAATTCGGAACACGATCCCGCGGTTCTGGATAAATGGAAAGCAGCTGCTTACAAAGACAAAGCTTCCGTTTTTAACGGATTGTCCGGCTATGATTATATCGAGCGTCATCTGGGATACCGCTATGTCATCCAGGACACTGCTTTGGATTCGTCTGATTTTCAGATACGGCTGGAAAATGTTGGTTTTTCTGTCTGCTATCGAAAACTGGATTTACAGCTCACCCTGGTTTCTTCCGATGGTGAGGTTTTCTCATTTCCCATCTCTTCGGATTCCAGATTCTGGATACCGGGGACTACTGCAGAGCTCTCTATTTCTCTCCCGCTTGCGAGACTCACCAAAGGCAGTTATACGGTATATTTCCAGATGACGGATCCTGTTCTGCAAAGGGAAATTTTGCCCGCAAACACATTTTCTCATGATACGCATGGATTTTCGATTGGTACGCTCGAAATCAGCAAATTATATTAAAACAATCGGGTCAATTTTGAAAATTCCCAAAAAGGGGCGTCCCTGTTTTTCTCCCTGATTGGCAAATGAAATAGTTCTTCCATCCCGCCTGCGGTACAGCGCCAGATACAGTTTCTGTTCTTCTGGTTCTGCTAATTCCGCAGGCAGTTTTATTTTCTGGCAAAGAGTGGTTTTTTCTCCGCTCTTCCAGAGTCTCGCATCTGTTGCAATCTGTATTTTTTTCTGAAGCGTTCCGTTTCTTTCCAGCTCCAGATAACAGTCTGCCTCTTCGGTCAGTTCTGCAAATCCTTTGTTTTCCAGTGTAATCTGAAGTTCTTCCCTTTCCGAAACAAACTCCACACCTTCCACAACAAACCGATAGCCGAGACGTTTTCCAATTGCCTCCAGGCCGCTTTCGTCCTCGACCGTTTCTGCTTTCCATTGTTCCAGCCGTCGTAAATCATACGTACTGTTCAGATAGGAAATATGCATTCTTTCGAGATCCGCCATTGCTTTTGGGGCCGAGACGAAAGGAGCCGGTTCTGCCCCACTTCCCCATATGGCCTCTCCGCCGCAAAATTTTCCGCACATTTCGTTTTTCTGCCATTCCAGTTCTTCTTCCCGGCTGCAGATTTTCTGTCCCGGTGTTTCCGGTGACAGTGTGCCATACGTTCCAAGATCCGTTTCCGATCCGAATATCCCATCGTTAAACAGAGTCAGTTTTTTCTTTTCCTGCTCCGTCCATCCCAAAGTCAGTTCCCGCCACTGCGCCGGTTTCCGCACTGCAACCGGGCAGGCGCCGTCCACTGCTTTTATCATGGTATCGGTCAGGGTTCGAAAGGCATCCGGGGTCAGATAACGGGAACCGTGCATTTCGCCCCAGTTCCCGATCAGAATTCCCTGTACTGCAAAAATATCGTCCGCATATTCCCGAATGACTTCTCCGATCTGCTGCATATGTTCTTCCACCAGACGGATACTGCCCGGCTCTTTCTCCAGTCCTTTTCCCTCAAGATCATAGGAAAACCGCAGGATCATTCCTTTTCTTTTCTCCCGAAAAAATGCCAGAATCCTTCGAATCCATTCCAGAGACGGTTCTGAAATCGGCTTGTCCCGGAATGCTCCGATATCAATTCTGAGAAGGACAAGTTCTTCCTCTTCACAGGCGATGTAGAGCGGTTCCCCGGTTTGCGCCGCGTTGAAGTATATAAATGATACCAGCCACACCCGGGATTCTGTATCGCTTTCCTGCTTTCCTGAAGTATCGCTTTCTGGAAAAGCTCTTTTTTATCCTGTTTTCCCCGCAGTTCTGGAAATTCTTTCTTTTCTGCCCTGCCTTTAGCTTCTCTTCCCTTCTGCCAGCTCAGGATACTTTTTATCTTCTCTCTCCACATCAATCCGTCCTGCTCCTGCATCCATTTTCAATACCTTACACCGGAAAATCACAGCCAGGACACTGTAAAACATCCGCATCATATACCAGATTGGCTTCAAACCAGAATGCATGCTTTTCCCCGAAGTCCGAGCATGCATAACAGCTGGAATCTCCACAACTTTAAAATCAAGAAGCAGCATCTGAGTAATCATATTAGTATCCGGATATTTATCATCGAAATGATTATATTTGGAATAGTATAAAACAGCTTTCCGGCTTAAACCCTGCAGTCCGGTTGTCGGATCCGCAATTTTCCGTCCAGTTGCCAAATACAGCATTTTTCGAAACAGGACAAATGCCATTTTTTTGCAAAGGAAACTTCAAACTCTGTACCCCCCTTCATGAAACGGGATCCAAGCACAATGTCCGGCGTTCTTCCATCATCATCTTTTTCCTTTAATCTCTGGTAAATTTTCGGGATATTGCACACATCGTGCTGCCCATCCGCATCCATCTGAATAACATAAGAATAGCCCCTTCGGATTGCATATTTATATCCAAGCTGCAGCCCACTGCCATATCCCAGATTAAAAACATGAGTAACCACCGCACAGCCATATTCCTTCGCCAGCCAGTTGGTATTGTCAGAAGAAGCATCGTTCATGACCAGCACATCAACAATATCTGCTATCTCCGGCTGCGCCAGCTGTTTCATGACCTTTTCTATATTTTTTTCCTCGTTGTATGCCGGAATAATCAGCAGTACCTCTTTTTGTCTCATATGTATGTCCGCCTCATTTCATTAGATTCAGCAGTTTCCAGATTTCCTCTGTCTGACCGTTCATTTTCTGTTTTGCCGCTGCTGCAAGCCGTTCCCGTTTCTTCGGATCATCCAGCAGTTCTTCTACTTTTTCGGCAATGCTTCCGGTGTCAGCGTACAGAGAAGACCATCTTCCCCGTCCACAATCTGCTCTCTGTTTCCCGCACAGTCCGATGCAATCACAGCACAGCCAAGTGTCTGCGCTTCCTGGATGGCGATGCTTTTTCCTTCAAACCGTGTTGCATGAACGTAGAGATCACACTGTGCATAATAAGGAAACAGATTCTCTTTTGCACCCGGCAGCTGGAAATCTTCCTGCAGGCCAAGCTCTGCAATCTGCTTTTCGAGCGCATTTCTCTCGGATCCCTCTCCCAGTACATACCATCGCGCCTCATAGCCATCTTCGCGGATCTTTTTCATGGCCGGAATTGCGATGTCATATGCTTTCTGATAGGCCAGTCTTCCGACAGTTAAGATTCGAATTCCTGTATAGGAATCTGAAAAACCGCCCGGCAGCTGCGCCTCACGCGCAATCCGGTCTGTATCGAGAATATTGTGAAAAACCTGCACTTTCTTCTCATATTCCGGATAAAATTCCAGAAAATGACGGCGCGTCTCCTGCGAAACGGTAAAGATCTGATCCATCTTTTCGTAGCAGTCCCGATCCATTTCCCTTGTATAACCGGAATTGCCGTATGCAATATGGACAAAGGCAGCTTTTTTCTTAGCATTCACATGATCGGCAACGTAATAAGCAGAACCGCCTTCCAGGTAAGCAACCGCCAGATCGAAGGTTTCCGAAAATCGGTCTGCTCCATCCGAAATTACACGCCAGAGCAGCTTGTCCGGCTGAATGTTTCCAGTTTTTTTCATTCGGAAAAAATTTTGTATCACATATTGCATTTTCTTTATGGTGCGACCATGCGGAAAAACGCCAGAAAAGATGTCTGTATCAGTTTTCTCCGCCCCGCACCGGACAGCACAGAAGCGGTACAGATTTTCTTATTTTTCACATGTACCCTCTGCGGTACCTGGGAAATCATTTCACCCTGCCCCAAAAGTACGTAAAGTGAAATTTCATATTCCTCCGCATCCAGGCGGCGCAAAAGTTCCAGCAGCGCTGTTTCCGCTCCCGCCCGGCCAAGGGTGTTGATCACAAACAAAATTTTCTTCATTCGTTCTTCCTTCTTCTATTCCCTTATAACTCTCTTGCATTTTTGCCCGTCAGTTTTTCCAGTTCTCTCAGAATTCTTTCATTCTCCTGGTTCAAAAGAGAAACCAGAATCGCCAGTTCCTGGTTTTTCATTAACAGGGAAGAGATCTGAATTGTCATCTGGTAAACGCCCCACAGAACCAGAAGCGCTGTGATCAGAAGAACAACGAGGCTCCCAAGCCCGATCCGGCTGCTCCATCCGGAAAATCTCGGAACCGCTCCGCTTAAGATTGCTGCAATTCCAAGCAGTTCCCAGGTAACTGCCAGGTTTACGGTCAGCTTCTTTTTCGCATGAAGCACGAAGGTAACGATCATAATTCCAATTCCCATCAAAATAACGCAAGCTTTTACAATTGCTGCTGTGCTCATTTACGCTTCCTCCTTCTGCTCTTGCTCTGCTTTTCTTTCATAAACCATACCGGATGGCCGTTTCCCCTTTCCCTGAGGAATCAGATTTCCACGGCAAAAGACATGTCTGTCCATGTTTTTTTCTACCCATCGCAGTCTCGCATATGCCACACTCCATCCTGCAAATGCTCCTGCTATGACCCCGGCGCCATACCAGATCACCGGTAAATGTGTTGCAATCAGACTGCCAATCCATGTCACCAGGCAAAACACGATCGCTGTCCAGATTGCCCCTGTCAGATCGTCAAAATAATACAGGAAGATAATTTCCGCATACATCAGAAACAGAATAAAATATCCAACCGCAAGTGACGGATAAATTTTCAGTGTCATACCGGAAAATCCCTCCCCTGGTAGCAGAATAACACAGATCAGATAAACCACAACAGAAATGATAAACTGTAACCGCGCCAGTGTCATCAGTTCACTGGAAAGCTGACGGAACATCCGTTTCTTCGCATTGTCAATATCGGCGCCTTTTCCGCCGATGACTGCCTCCGAGTACAGTTTATATTTTTCGTGAAAGTTCATCTCCACACGCGCAATAAAGATGATCGTTGCGGAAATGTTGGTAAACATGGCGAGACAGGATGCCATATCGTATGGCTGGTTACATACGAAACTTTTTGCAATCTCCATCCGCATATCCGTTGTCCAGAACACAAAATTGTGAATGTATAACCCAAGGATATACAAAAAGTTTGTAAAAATCAATTTCCAATATTTCCTAAAATACTGCAGTACCGGCCGGTAATGATTGCTATTTCGCACAAAATACCGGCGGATCAGCGCATTTTCCAGCGTTGCCGTCACAAAAAATCCGATCGTCAGAGAAAACAGCATACTCCATGTTGTCTCCCACTTCAGAATAAAGTGTAAAATCAGGCAAGGACAAATGCCACCAGCATGCCGAAGAAAAAATACTGTGAAATCCGTTGATAATCTTTGCAAATAGAAAGATAAATCATCGAGTAAAAAACAAGCACCAGACTGATATAACCGCAAAAGCCACAGAATACATATGCGGTTGGTACCTTTCCCACAAAATGTTCCCAGAGACAGAACGGAATCCCCAACAGACAGCTGAGACCAATGTTCAGAAGCATACCAATATGATAGCAGGGTAAAATATCCTGATACCGCTCTTCGTAGATCACATCAGACATATAGCGGGACAGCACCGCATTAAACGGGGACGCCGTCAGAAGAGAAAAGATAAAGGTATAAAGAATCGTGCAGGAAAACAGCTCTCTTGTCACATATCCCACACTGGCAAAATCCAGCAGATATTCCATTAAAATCAGATTGATAATGATGACAAACATGGGCGCAACCGTCACTACGGTGCTGTAGAAAAATCCAACCAGATTTGTCGTAAGTGTATTTTTTTCAAAAATCCGATTCAGCCGAACTCCGATTCCTGCCATATCCTCTTCCTCCTTTTTTGTGCCTGCTCCGGTTTTACTTTTCCTTATCCGGCAGTTTTACCGATTCTTCCTTCCACTCCAGCCCCATCTGTTCTGCGAAATCCCGGTAAATCTCCCAGTATGTTTTCTGCATATATTCTACTCTATATTTCTCCATCACACGGCGATAGCCGGTCTCTCCCATTTCCAGGCGCATTTTTTCATTTGCCGCCATATCCAGCATCGCCTGCGCGATTTCTTCAATATTCATGATATGCGTGACAATTCCGGCCGCACCGAAATCATCACTTTCCCCGTAAATCAGTCCATAGCAGTTTCCGACATCCGTTGCAATCACCGGCTTATGCGCCGCATAGCTTTCCAGAATGGTCAGCGGCTGTCCCTCACTTATGCTGGTCAGAATGGTCACATCCATTCTTCCAAGATAATCGCGGATATTGATTCTTCCGGTAAAAACAACATCCGGGATTTCCATATCCGAGACAAGCTGGAAACACTCCTCGGCATATTCCCGGTCTTCTTCCCATGGTCCCATAATCCAGAGTTTCAGACGGTCATCTTTTTCTTTCGCAAAACCAAATGCCTGAATCATCGTTTTGACATCTTTAATCGGGGTCACACGCAGTACCGCACCGATGTTGATTTTTCCTTCATCTTCTTCCGTTTTCCCCGGAATATTCTGCAGATTTTCCACACGGATTCCGTTTGGCGTGACCATGGTTTTTTCGATCGGGCAGCCAAGTTCGATCTGCAGTTCCCGTGCATGTTCAAACAGTGATGTAATGAGCGTCCCTTCGTTGTACGCCAGCTTTGACATTTTTCGAAACTGATCGATCCAGATATTTTTATAGATTCCTTCTACCCATTTGGCTTTGATCAGTTCTTCTTCCCGCTCTCTGGTGTAAATTCCGTGCTCAGAAATCAGGAGACGGCTGCCGTAGAAGTGTTTTGCCATGGCACCAAGAACCCCCGCATAACCGGTTGCAACACAGTGGTACAAATCGGCACGCGGTATTTCCGTCTGCATGGTGAGAAACAGCGGCAGATAAATCGAACGCATCGTCCACAGGAAATCAGAAAAGACAATCTGACTGTATTTCAGATTATAGCAGTCTCTGACCGCATTCAGAAAATCCTCCCCATCAGCAGCGCATTCAGGGAAACATTTTCTTTCTGGAAAGGTCAAACAAAACATCCCACTCGATGTCCTGATCCAGAATCAGACTGCGCAGTGCCTGATACTGTTCTTTTTCAGCCGTTTTCTGTGCAGTTTCTTGCTGCCGCTCCAGTCCACATCGTCAAGATAAAGTTCATAGACCGCAGACACATTTTTCGGCAATTCATAGGCATATTTTCCCCGCTGGGAACGATTTGCCGCAATTGCAAGAATCACAAATTCCGTTTCCGGAAACAGCTGGATCAGGCTGTGTACCCAGCTTGAAACACCTCCTACGACGAAAGGGTAGCATCCTTCCGCAACAATGCAGACTCTCATTCGTTTTTCGCCCCTTTCTCATAGTAATACCGTTGATCCGATGCTCCAAGCGTAATCCTTACCTCACTTTGCTCTGCGCGAATCAGCCACGCGGAATCTTCAAGTTTTTCTGCTGTTCCGCCTGTAACTTTTCTGACATCTTCATTGTGCGTGCGAAGAACATAATACGCTGTTTCATCGGTTCCTGTTGTCCTTAATGTGATGGCATTGTCTTCTCTGTCATCTTCATAACGGGAATTCAGAAATGTCCGGATTCTGGTGTCACATTCCGATACGGTCGTGCCGTCAAAACCGGAGAATAGCTTCCAGTACGTAGAAAGATTCGCCGCAAATTCCTTGCCGATATTTTCCCAGCGATCCTCTTCTGTTTTCGGATAAAGAATAGCATCCAAATCCAGCAGAACACTGGTATATCCAAGTGCAGATTCCACACTCTTTACTTTCATCCAGGAACGGTATGTAAATTGCTCCTCTTCTTCCGATATCACTTTCTGGCTTGTAACCTGATCGTTCTGATATCTTACAATATCCCCTCGGTATCCTTGGCTTTTACAACCGTACGAATCTGTTCAAGAACAGGCTGCTGCAATGCTTTTTCCATTTCTTCATCCGTCTGTTCTCCAGCGTAAAAAGAAGAAAAAGCAAACGTATTCAATTTTTTTTGCATGAACTCCTGATCTTCCTGCAGTTTCTGTATCACATCCGTTTCTGACTCACAAGTACCGGAAAGCCCTGTTTCCCCTTTTTGCTCATTAATCAGTTTCACATAATAGTTCAGCATACTGCCATCTGGTTTTGTTGTACTGCTGTAATCAAGCTTCGGCGCCAGCATACAGGTCAGTCCGAGATGATTCTTTTCATAAACAGAAGCAAAAGAGGGCCAGATGATATCACGGTTAACAGCTGTTGCTGTGTTGCCGTAAATCTCCTGCATCTGTGCTGTATTTTCCTCTGTCAGAACCGGAAAATTAGCAGCAATCAGATTCTGTGCATTTACGACCGGGTAAATCAGATAATCTCTTGTCTCGTAAAGCATTCCGGTCAGGATTCCAAGTCCCGTTTCATCCTCCATATAATCTCCGTTTACTGCAAAAACATAGGCATTTCCCGTACTTTTTCGCCAGATTGCAACGGGATGTTCCTGCACTTTTAAGGTACTGTCTTCCGGAATACCTTTCATATAAGCTTTCGTACCACCTGCCAGTTTAAACCACGGAAAAGTCAGTTCAAGATCCTGCATCTTTTTCTCTTCCTGTTTCTTCGCCTCATAAATGTTTTCTCCGCCAAGCATCAGATTCGCATACAAATCCATTCCCTTCACCGTTACCTGATCTGCTGTAATTTTTTTGATGCCAAGCAATTCCATGAATTTCTGATTCTTTTTTATCACAGAAACATCAGGCAGATTTGCAAATACAAGATGAATCCCCTGTTCTGTACATTTTTGCAGTTCCACGGTATCCTTTACGGTTGTCCAGTCTATATTTTCCGAATTCACAATCACCATTTCCGGCAGCCTGGTATCTTTTTTCTCCATTGCTTTCTCATATTTTGTTATCGATGAATAGACTGCTGACTCATATTTCATATACCGGCACCATTCCTGAACAACGGTACCGATAGAGTCGCTCTTTTCTGCTCCGATATAAACAATGGTTCCCCTGCTGCCCTCTATGTTAATCTGATCGGAAGCATCCACTGCTCCAAATGCTCCGCTTCCATCCGCTAACGTTTCTTTATCCTTCGCATATGCATTTGTATCGTAATAGTTCAGCTTTTCTCTTGCCACATTCAATCCCTGGAATAAGAAAAGAACGATCGCCATAATGATTGTAATTGCTACAAAATTTCTACGCGAAACCATCTCTATTCTTCCTCGCTTCCTGCCTTTGGCGTTGGATTGTTATATCCGTAATCAATTGCAAAATTGTACGGACTGTTTACGTTCTGCTGTACACGATAACAAATAAAACTGTCTGTTTCATAATAGACTTCCATCTCGTCTGGATAAAGTTCTTTAAATTTCTGTGTCCAGTAATAAATATGGCACATCGTATACCACCGGTTTTCTGCAAAATACGGTTCAATTCCGCCTGCTGACGGAAGGGGTGCTTCTGCTCCCTCCACGGTTACTTCTTTGTGGTTGGTACTTCCCGCATAATCAATTGGAATTTTTTCCACAAAAAAATATACATTCTGTGTCGGCATAATGATCTCCGGATTTTTTTCCAGATCCTGCAGTTCACGCAGAAAAGTAATGGTCTCATAATGGTAGCCGTAAAACTCCGTCATTCGAAGTTCATCATCGGCAGAGCAGATGGTCCAGGTGAAATTCCTGTTTTCTTTTAAAATATTGGTAACGCAGGCAATCGCTCCATTATCTTCCAGAGCGTCTACAACAATCGGCTTTCTCAGAAGACCATTTGATATCACAGCAGAAACCGCTATGACTAAAGTAAGGATAGATGCAACATTGCTGACCCATCTTTTCTTCCACCATCGTATCAGGAGATGTACGATGGCATCTGCTCCCAGCGTCCATGAAAAACAAACCGAATAGCAAAGGAAAATGCTGCAGCGGTTTGGATCCATCAATGCCGGCAAATGCAGCAGGGATGCACATTGCAGACAGCACATACAGAGCAGATAAAAGGCAGTGGAAAAAATCACTCCCGCAAAATCAATCTCCCGTAAAAGCACCATCAAACTTCCAAGCGCAGCCAAAAGCACAATACTTCCCAGGGTAATTTCCACAATATATGGTTTTACATTCATCACATTTACGCGAATGCTGCTTCGAACTGCTGCAAATTTTTCTTTTAAACGTTCCTTTAATGGCTTCTGCTGCTCCTTCGCTTGTTCTGCCAGTTTCTCTTCAGCCGCTTTTTTCAGCGCCTCGACCTGTGATGCACTGACTGTTGAGCCGCCATCCCTGTTTTCTGTCCCCTCACTTTCCGAAATGGTGCTCAGCTCTGTATTTTCCACCAGAGAATCTGTCGCTTCCGTTTCATCATCCTTTCCTCCATTGATAACACTTAATCCCCAGTACAGGGATCCCTGCAGTCCTTTTCCCATCGCAACACCCGCCGCCATGGGCAGTACAGAAAGCAGCACACTCAGGATTCCCGTTGCCATAATTCTGCGGAAATACTTCCACCGGGCAAACCGGAAACAAAAGCCGACTGCAACGCCAATGCAAAACAGCCCGGCGATCATCGTGCTGTAAAAGTGGATCGTCAGCGTAAGCGAAAATCCAATGGCAAACTGGATCAGATACCAACGGCAGTTTTGATCCAGTTCTTTTTTTTCATTCTCTTCTGCCTTCTGCTCTTTTGCAAATTCCTGAAAAAACGGATCGCCATGCAGACAGACGTCAGAATAAAGATCATACTGAATTCCTGCGGCAGCGCACCTTCAAATCTTGCATACGTATTCCGGTTAAAAATATCCATCACATAGAACAGCACGCCAAGATATGGAGTAAATCTTCCCTTGCACACCATTTTCAGCGCCACAACCATTGCCAGATATACAAAATATGTCTGCACTACGCCAAAGATCCGCAGCAAGACATACGTTTTGATCCCAAACACCATATGCAGATAATAAATCACGATGTGAAATCCATACGGGTACACACCTGCAACCCAGATGTTGTTCCGATCCAGCTCATTGATCCAGTAGTTGTGTACCGGGATATCACTGGCTTTATAACCGTAAGCTTCGATCATATTCGGCCCATAGACATACGTAATTGCCGCAATCGCGGCCCCCATCACAGCAAGCTCCAGCAGCACATTCAGCCATTGCTTTCTTTTTCCACGGAAAAACCGCCTGTAAATGGTCCCTCGCAGCTGCACAAGCGAAGTTTTCTTTCCACGTTCTCCACTCAGCAGACGCTCTACATTCTCCAGAACCCACTCGATCACACCTGGAATCTTACTTCTTCTTTTCCAGATCCACACCAGAAGAAACGGCCCCACGGTGCCTGCCGTCAGTGTCACACGATTGCTGATATGAAGAAACTGCAGCAGATATACCAGATAGATGATATAAAAATTTCCCGCAAAAAAATATCCGGTCAGCTGTTCCGCAGCAGAAAAACGGCGGAACCGCTTCCGGAGTACCAGCCATGGGAGGAACAAAGTTACAATGCCATATGCCGCGACAATTTCCAGAAACTGTAAAATTGTAAGCCATTTCATTGTCATAATCTCTGTTCCTCCTTTCTGCTTTTCTTTTTCTTCCTGCTTAACTGAAAATCCGGATCAGCTCCAGCGTCTCATTATCAATAATAATATCAGACTCTTTCAGTTCCTGCAAAACTTCGAAGAATTTCTCTTTTTCCCCCATTGTGAAATACAGTTTTAACCGGCAGGTATACGCTGCCAGCGCATTTCCGTGCTGCCGTGCCAGACGCATACACCACTTTTCGGTTTCCGGAATTTTTTTTAAATCCAGAAGTTTCAGGCACAGTCCCTCGTACCGGTCTGCCGTAATTCGTGCACCGTTTTTCTGGTACAGCGATTCGGCCGCTTCTTCCAGCATATTGACATACTTGGTCTGCTCCATTGTTGTAAAAATTTTCTGACTTAAAATTCGATTCATATAATCGATCAGCATTTCTTCACATTCTGTTTCCGTCTCTGTTTCCTGCTGCATCTGCGTGTACATTTTCTGCACATTGGACCGGAAATCGTTCAGCTCATCCCGCAATACCGAGGCCGCATAATGGGATGTCTCAGAATCTTCGCTGTTCAGTGCCATGGTAATGGATTCCAGGGATTTTTGCATATCTCCGCGGATCACATTCAGCATCAGCATACGCATATTCCGCTTGTCACTGACGGCAAGCGATTCTTCCAGCGGCGCCATGTTGCGCTCCCGCTCCTCGTCCGCTTTCAGATGTGTCTGCACACGTTCCTTGCTGAAAATAACATCTTCCAGATCGACCGCCTGGCGGAATACCGTCTTGTAAATCAGATAACTGCACAGAAAAAATGCCGGACCGACGACCGGGCAGAGAACCATGACGATAAAACGAATAAAAAATGCTCTCCGATTGTCGTACTGAATCTCCTCCCCCTGCTCTCTTTTCAGATCACACGCCGGAACATAAAGGAAAATTCCAACCAGCAGATACACAAGCGCAATCAGAGCATTCACGATCCACAGGATCACAAACGCCAGTGTTCCGTTTATGCTCATGCGGCCACCTCCCCATTTGCAATTGTACTCTCATATCCAGCTTCTGCAAAACGAGTAATAACACCCAGCGCATTCTTTTCCTCTGTATCCGAAAGCAATACATACAGGCCGCCATCCAGCATTCCGACGTAATCGGTCTGTCGCAGTTTCTTTCCGAGCACCTCTGCTGCTTCCAGATATTTTTCTTCTCCGCAGGTAATCTTTACCAGGGAACATTCTGTCAGTCCATTCCGCTTTGCCTCAAAAAACGCACTTACCAGCTGTGTAAATGCCTCTTTTTCCAAAATGCTGCTGTTGCCCAGATAACGGTGCTCCCGGAGTGCTTCCAGATAACGGTTTGCACGGACAACCGCATTCTGAATCAGATAGCTGATGACCGTCAGACGATTGGACTCGGCCAGGTTCATGCGGTCCCACGGAAGTCCCCACAGCATCAGAATGATCTGCATTTCATCCTCCGCATAAATGGCCTGCGCCATCAGCGGATAGCGCTCATCCATCGTCTTGTTGATGAATACGCGGCGTTCTTTCAGATCCGTATACATCGCTTCCATCTCCGGGTAGCGGATGGAATTTCCCAGCTTTCTGGCCGTCGGCGAAGTAAAGGAAAAGAGACGCGCATACGACTGGTTGGCAACGGTGTAAACCGCCACATCCTCCGTATTCATCAGCTTGGAAATCGTCTGTGCTGCATAGAAAAGCACCTCATAGGCACCGTATTGATCCAGTGACGATGTAATTTCATAAATTTTTCCAAGACTGTCCTTCTGGTTGACAAGCTGCAGTTCAAAAATCTGTTTCATCCGCACATTGCTGTCGTTGATCTCAGTCATATCGCCAAGCTGTCCGTGCAGATAGCTGATCTCCTCCTGATCGTCCTTTTTGATATGATGAATCTGGTCACGCATGTAACCGACTACCATGCCCAGGATAAAAAGCTGCGCCATCCAGATATACGTACTGTAATCCATCAGCACTTCCAGACCGCTCTGGTTATACATCTGGCGGAAACAGTAGCCAGCCGTCGCCAGAAGCGCTGAGAAGATCGCCTGCTGCTGTCCATACACAATCGCAAACAAAAGCACATACAAAAGATACGCATCCAGCTTTGCAAAATACTGGCTGCCGACCGCACGGTTATGAATCATAAAGAACGGGATAAAACAGATCAGGTTTTCCAGATACGGAGCCAGCATGCGGAAAATCCGCACCAGCAGTCTCCAGACCCGGTTGCCCCATCCGGCGCCCGTATCTTCTCTCTGTAAAAAGGAACTGCTGTATTTCTTCATATACTCTACAACAGCTTTTACGCCTTCTTCGTATGGGACAAAAATTTTTCCGTCAAATTCTTTCCTGTACCGTCTGCCATCCAGCACCAGGCGATAGCCCTCTCCGACGGTATCATCCCGAATCGTCGTTCCGTCTCCCGCATTCTGCTGAATCAGCTCTGCCAGTTTCATCTGACTGATGACCTCGCCGGAAGAAATGTGATACAGCGGATATTTCGGATGCTCTGCCATCATCACGCGGTACGCAAACTCCACCGCATCGCTCTGATAAATCATGGAAAAAACATTTCGGCTGTTTGCTGCAATCTGATTGGTTTTCAGCATTTCCAGCATCATCTGGAAACATGGGTTATTGTCGGCCTTTCCTTTCCGTGGAATATCATACATATGATCGAAGCGCAGAACCCGCGTGTCCATCTCTCTGGTGTCACGATAGCTTTTGCAGATATTTTCTCCCTGCAAAATCGCCATTGCCTGAAAGCTTTTGGACGATGCCGGTTCCGTTTCGTGGATATCGCTGCTGTAAGACCGGCCATAAACAACTTCGGAAGACAGGTACACAAAACGACCATTTTGTTTAAATGCATACGCCGAAAGAAGGTTCGTCAGATCTGCGGTGTAACGGACCGACTCTCTTCTGGCATCACTCCAGTCATAGTTGGTATCGTAAGCTCCGAGAAAAATAACAAGATCCGGGTTTACATTGGTAAAAATTTCCCGCACGCTCTCGCTGTCGTAGGGAAATTATACCGTTCGAGACGCGGCGGTACTTTCCTCTTCCATCCCGCTTTCCGGTCAGCAGATATGTCTTATGTCCGTCTTTTTCCATTTTGGTGATCAGAGCATCCATCAGTCTGCTCTCGCCGCCGACTAAAAATACTATCATACGCTACCTCGCCGTTTTCGTAGATTTTTCAAACACGCTCCAGGATACCATAGTTTCGGAATGTTTCCAGCACTGCGTTTACGTCCTCCTGCACTTCCTCCGCCGGCATATCGTAAGCTTTTCCGAGCCGTTTTGCAATCTCTTTTGCAGATACGGCATCGCCGGTCTGCTCGTAAATAAAAGCTGCTGTTTCACTCAGTGTGAGTACCTGATTCATCTTTTCCGCCGTCGCCCCATATGGAATCAGAACATATTCGTCTGCAATCTGTCTGAGTACAAAATCACCTTTTCTGGTCATTTTTATCTCCATTCTTCTGCGTCTTGCTTTTCTTTCTTACCTCAGAGAAAAACAAGGATACTAATAGTTCTATTATAGCCCTACCCAATTGCATTGTAAACTTTATTTTGCTTTTTATTGATATCTGTAATAAAGTTTTATTTCTCTGCACTTTCTTTTTCCATTTTGTGATATACTAAAACATATTTGAAAAATCTTTTCCCCAAAGGAGTATCTTATGCAGCCGCTTGATGCCGTTTATTTACAGATTTTAAAAAATTTATGCACGGATTTGTCCGAACCGGTCCCGCTTGATGGTGTGGATCCGTCCGCCTTATACCGTCTGGCCGAAAAACACTGTTCGCTTCCGTTTCTTCTGCCATTATTTGAACAGCAGCCGCAGTTTCTGCTCTCAAACAGCAGACGAAGCAGATGCTGCTCTCCTATTATCAGCTGGAACATTTTACACGCCTTACTTTTTCGCTCCTCCTTGCGGAGAAGATTCCCTGCTTTCTCTTAAAGGCATCAGTCTCGCCGCCAATTATCCCATTCCCGAATATCGGAAGCTGGGAGATCTGGATCTTTATATTCCCGAAAAAGATGCTTTTTCCCGTGCCTGCCGGATTCTTAACGCTCATGGCTACACGGAGGAGCCGGAGGAGAGCGATCACCATGTCACCTACCGCTTCACTTTTCCCGAGACTGGCCGCTCCTTTACGCTGGAACTCCATTACCGCATCGTCGGTATTTATCAGTTTTCCCGGGCCAATGAACTGGTGGACGAAATTTTTTCCGCCAGTCATCTGAAACCATCTTTCGTGGAACTCTACGGTCAGACCTATCCGGTACTGCCGCCAACGGAAAATGTGTTTTACATGCTGCATCACATGCTCAAGCATTACCTCTACAGCGGTTTTGGCAGCCGTCTGCTCTGCGATTTCACTCTGTATCTGGAACGTTATGCCTCCGAGGTTAATTTTGAAAAAATCCACTTCTGGTGCCGGGAATCGAAAATTTTTCATCTGTATGAGCTGATTCTGGAATCCTGCCGTATTTATTTCGGTCTTTCTGCCTCCATTGATCCGCAGGTTCACTGCTCTGCCTCTGACTGTGCCATTTTTCTGGAAAAAATTCTCGCAGACGGCGATTTCGGCAGTGATACACAGAGAAAAATTGTCAGCAGCGGTTCCTACCAGCACACCGGTATCCATGCCTGGTTCCACGAAGGCCATATTCAGATGAAGCTGCGGTTCCCAAAGCTTCATAAATGCGTACTTCTCTGGCCGGTTCTCTGGGTCATCACATTTTTCTGTTTCCTGTCCAACACCTACCGTATCCGCCACACGACACTGCGGCAGACGCTGGCAGACTTCCGGGCCGATAACCGGAAGACCAAGCTGTTAAAAATCTTCGACAACAACGATTTGCAATAAAACGAAAAACGAGTAAGCGAACGTCTCCCCTGTTCACTTACTCGTTTTTCTGTTCTGTCAATCTATGGGAATGCGTCTTCCCTCTGCCTATCCCCTTGCAAAGGTTCCACGCCTGTTTTTAATAAAAATGCTGATATCCGATCTGAATTCCGCTGCCGTAGCCGCTGTTGAAATACAGGCATCCGCCAACCGGGCTCTCACCTGCAAGTGCAGCCTGTGCAGCTGCGTAACAGTCACTTCTCGCTCCGCGTGCGAGCACACTCTGGAAAGTTCCGGTCGCAACCGGTGTAAACTGTCCACCCTGATAAATAACGCCGGAAATGCTGTTCGGGAAGGAACCGCTGTTGACACGGTTTACTACAACCGCTCCGACTGCCACCATTCCTGTGTAGCTCTCGCCGCCTGCCTCGCACTCGATCAGTGCTGCAAGCATTGCCACATCATTGCTGTCTGCGGAAATTACCGATGCACTGCCTGCTGTGGAGGCTGCTGCTGCGCTGCTTGCCGCACAGGCCTGTGATGCCTGGTATTCCTCCATGGAAACAGCACCTTTTAACTCCTCTGAAAGTGTCACATAGTCTCCATGAACGTATGCGCTGCTTCCGCTGTACTGGATCTGATACCAGTCAGCCTCTTCGCCGAATATGCTGACTTCACCATTCTGTGTCAGTGTTCCAACCTGCGCGGAATCTGTGGATGCTGCCTCACGGACACGAAGGCTGTCCGCCTGAACAACTCCGGTGATACCGCACATATTGCGGTAATGTGCTTTTGCCTCTTCCCCAAATACCAGATATTCATTCTTTATGTAGCCTTCTACACCATTGGAAGAGATCTTGCTCCACTCGTCTCCTTTTTCTGTTACAGTAACCGCATAGCCCGGCATCAGACTCCGACGATCTCGGAATCTGCGTTTGCCTCGCTGCGGATGTTGACATATCCTTCTACGTTTGCTGCAGCCATTGTGCTCCAGTCTGTTTTATTTAAAATGGTTTCTTCCTTTGTCTCTGCTTTTACGGGTGCAGCCATGATGACAGTCAGTGTGAGCACGCTCCCCAGGATGCCCGGCACATAACTTTTTTTGAATGTCATACTTACCTCCTGAACAATTATTACGTTTTTGTTACATCTTGTTACAAACCGATTCTACCAGTGTTACATCTTTTTGTCAACTAGAATATTTCGACAACATTCCTGCCTTTTCCCATCGTTTTTTCATAGGACCCACAATTTTTCACCACTTTTCCGCTTTTTTGACGAATTGGATCGGTTTTATTCCCACTTTTTCTTCTGCATGCGGCCTGCCTGGAATACTTTTCCGTGTCTTGTTTCCTTCTTTTTATTTTGCTTTTGTTTCACATTCTGCCCTTTCTGCCATCTTTTTCCGCAAATATTTTTTAAGAAATTATGACAGTTCTTTTTCTATTTTTCGACATGCATTACAAACCTTTTCCACTTTTGACGCATTTTCAAATTTTCTTTTAACTTTTTATTTTTACATGATATTTCTTTCTACATATGGTATAATCTTTAAAAAGAAAGAAAATTTATATTTTATCAATTATTTTTCTTTCAATTTATACTTGAAACTTACCGCAGGAAAATAAAACAGACCGACATTAGAAACCGATCAGGTGAAAGGAGGATGTCATATGTTACACAGCACACAGACAACGAAAAAACACACAGGAAATTTGATTCTGAGATTCGGAATGGCAGGCCTCCTGGCGGCCGGATTATTTTTTCCGCTCCGTATTCGGCAGCAGCCGAGACAGTTCCAAGTGCAGAAAATACAGACGCCGGTGAAATTACCATTCACTTCACCCATTACGATGCACAGAACCTGGAATTCTATCTGAACACCGATCAGGCGGCTCTTGCTTTTACCGATGCTGCCCTGACATTTCAGGATTCCACAATGGATGCGCCGGTCACCATGTCATATCTTTCCGATGATGGTTCCTATGTCCTGTATCAGAACAGCGAACCGGTCGAGGAAGTAAACGGAACGTTCTCCGTATCGATGGTTACGGAACCTGGCTACACACTGGATATGGATCAGATTTCCTTCTATGTTAATGGACAGGCCGTTTCCAATGGTGGTTCCGTTGTGATTACGGATTCTTCGGCGGCGATGACTTCTCTTGTTTACTGTACCGCAATCCCGGAAACACCGGCAACTGACCCGGAGCCATCTCTTCCAGAAGAGCCATCTGCACCGGAAGTTCCGGAAGAACCGGCCGCTCCAGAACCATCCGTTCCGGAACAGCCATCCGCACCGGCAGAAACCCCGACCGTGGTACAGCCATCTGCTTCGGAACAGCCGGCACAGGAAAATATTCTTCCGGAAACCGCAGCTCCTGCATCCAAAACCGCACCGGAACAGGTTCCTGCATCCGAACCGATCGCAGCAGAACCGATTGCCAGCGCAGTTGTTACAGAAGACGAAGAAGTTGATCTTTCCACCATCCACCCGGAAGTTACCGCATCCGCTGTTACTTCTTCCAGCCAGCTCCAGCCGCAACGCAGATTGTACCATCTGCCAGAACAACAGACCCGGATGCACAGATTATTACTTCGGAAACTGCAGCTCTTGAAAATGCCGCACAGGCCGAGAATACACAGACTGCACACACAGGAATCGGCTCCTGGTTCCATCAGCGAACAAATCAGATCCTCGCAGTCATGATCGCTGTGATCCTGCTTCTGATCCTGATCGAATCACTTCTGGCACTAAAGGATTCCATGAATCAGAAAAGATCGCATCGCTTCTATTAAAAATAAGGTCCATAATAAAAAATAAGCATACAAAAAGAAGGAACGTATCTCATGAAACATGGGATACGTTCCTTCTCTTATATTATTTTTTATCCTCTTTTTTTCGCAGCCGCTTTCTGAATCTCACAGAAATCGTGCAGCGCCTGACGGCCGATTTTTACGATTTTACGGATGTTGATGGAATTTGTTCCGCCCTGACGCGGCTTGAAGCTGATCGGGATGAAACGGATTTTCCGGTGAAAATACGCTCCGAAGGCAGTCATCAGTGCGTTCGGCAGATTGTAGTTTTCCGGCATCAGCGGCAGATACTCGGCCACGTAGTCTGTTTTCATCAGACGGAACGGGGCATTTGCATCCGGCACGGATACGTGGAAATAGGTCCAGAGCACCGCGCACAGCACTTTTTCCACGACAGCGCGGGAAAGCCGTCGCCGCGGCTTGTGCGGTTTCCGAAAATGGCGTCGTAGCCTCGCGGATCTGCCAGAACTTTTCGAACTCCGCCGGATCGGTCTGACCGTCGGAATCGGTCTGGAAGATATAGTCCGCACCGTTTTCAAGTGCATAGCGGTAACCGTACAGAACGGTGGAACCGTGGCCGCCGTTTGGCTTCGTCAGCACGGTGAGCAACGGGTGGGTTTCGCACTCTGCTGAAGCAATTTCATACGTATCGTCGCGGCTTCCATCGTTGATGATCACAAGACGGGACGCACCGCCGCCGTTATGCTTCTCCACGACGGGACACCATTCCTCGATCGTTCTTTTGATATTTTCCGACTCATTATAGGCTGGTATTACAATATATAAGGTATCCATTGGTATTCTCCTTGCATTTCCTTCCATCCATTATACAGGATTTCTTTTCATTGCGAAAGATGCGCTCATGGAGAAAATTTCCCAGTACCGTTCGTTTGTTATTCTTCCCACAGTTTCTGCGGATAACGGCCCTCGTCTTTTAATTTCTGCAGTGCTGCCATGACATTTTCTTTGTCTTCTTTGTACGTTACGCCGTACCAGTTATCATAGGAGCGGAGTACGGTGACTTCCGCTTTTTTCTCCTGCAGCAGTTCATCGACAACGAACGGCAGGAAGTATTCGCCTTTTAACGGGTTGGTTTTGTATACATTCTCGAGGAACGGCAGGAAGCGGCGTTTCAGCTCGATCAGAATGCTCGGTGTGAAGCCCCAGAGGTTCATGGAAACGATGGTTCCCTGCGGCAGTCCGGTCCAGGTTGCGCCGTCATCCTCGGTGTATTCGGCCTGTCCGCCGTGGTTTTCGATTCTTGTGCGCTCATGAATGCCGACAAGGTGGTTCTGGTCGTCTGCGGTGCAGATGCCGCGGGCTACGTGGCCATTGTCGGTCAGGGTTTTGTACAGGTCGTAGGCAACCATCGCGTACTGATAGGTCGCGCCGTCCTGCTCGGTTGTCAGCTGGCGGTAGATCTCCTCGAATGCCGTTCTTCCATAATAATCATCGGAATTGATGACGGCGAACGGTGCGCCGTCGATGGCTTCTGCCGCACAGAGAATCGCATGACCGGTTCCCCACGGTTTGACGCGGCCTTCCGGCACTTCGTAGCCTTTCGGGAGAACGTCGAGTTCCTGGTAAACATACTCTACATCCATGTATTTCTCAATTCGCTTGCCGATGCCCTCGCGGAATGCCTCGTCGATGGCTTTTTGATGATAAAGATGACTTTCTCAAAGCCTGCCTGTTTTGCATCATAAATGGAAAAGTCGATAATCATATTTCCGTACGGGTCAACCGGATCAATCTGTTTTAATCCGCCGTAACGGCTTCCCATTCCTGCTGCCATGATGACTAATACTGGTTTTTTGCTCATGATGTTCTCTCCTTTTTATTCTCCAAAATAAGCTTTTAATCTCTCCGCAAAGTCTGCCGGGATTTCTCTTTCAAATGGAAATGGTTCTGCATCCGCCAGATACTCGGCAATTTCGCCCAGGACACCGGCGCTCCGGTTCAGTGACCAGGCGGAGATCCAGTCGATCGTATCGTGGCAGGTGTGCATGCCGAAACCATCGCGGTTCAGCGTCATCGCCGGGATGCCCTTCCATGCGAAGGTGTTGGAATCGCTGCTCCAGATGTTGTTGATGAGCGATACGCCTTTGTCCGCCTGTTTTAAGTGCTCCATGATCGCGTCGCATGCCTCTTTCGTTGCTGCCACGCCAAGCACGGTTCCGCCGATGGCCTGTCCGGCGAGGTCGACGTTCATGTTGAAGCGGTGCTGCGTCAGCTCGGCTTCATGCGCTTTCACATACGCCCGGCTTCCGCAGAGACCCAGCTCCTCCGCGCCGAACCAGATGCATTCCAGTGTCCGTTTCGGGCGGTTTTCGGCGAAGTAGTGTGCCAGCTCCATGATGATCGCTGCGCCCGCCATGTTGTCGTATGCACCAGGTCCCTGCGGAACGGAATCGTAATGAGCCGTCAGCGTCAGGATTTCCTCTGGCTGCTCGGTTCCCGGGATGCGCAGGATGATATTTTTCGACGTTCTCCTGATTTTTTTCTGCTGTAAAACGAGGCGTGCACGGCTCGCTCCCCGTTCTACCAGTTCCATCGCATCAAGATAATGAATGACGGCGCACGGCAGTTTCGGATTTTTTACGCCGCGCAGGGTGCGGTAGTCCGGCAGGCGGTCCTCGTCTTTGTCCAGCGGCGTTCCGGTCAGGATCAGAAATCCGACGGCTCCTGCTTTTTCCAGTTTTTCATAGTTTTCTGCATTGGCACCGCCGTTGATCAGGACGATTTTCCCTTCTGCATGGGAAAGGCTGACCGGGTCGCCGTTTTCTACGTAGAGGAATGGCGCCTCCACGCCTTCCGGAGCGGTATTGGCTGCCGCGAAGCAGCCGCGGACGGTGTATGTTTTCTCATATGGCTCTGTGACCGTAAAGACAGCTTCGTCAACCTGCCATGTCTCAATCTCGAACGGCTCGCGGCGGATCTGCAATTCGCCCTGCCCCCATTTTTCTGCGATTTCAGAAAGTTCTTTTTCGATCCGGCAGGCTGCTTTTTCTTCGCCTTCCGTTCCGGCTTCGCGGATGTAGTTAAACTGGCTGACGAACGCATACTGCCGCTGGCCGCTGATGGTATTTGCTTTCATAATAATGTTATGTCCTTTTCTTTTTTATTTTCTTAAAGTTCTTCCAGTACCGCTTCTCGCGCTGCGCACGGCTTTGACGTCCGTGCGGTAGAGGTGTATTCGCTTAAGGATGGAAGTCCCATGTTCACATTTTCTTTCCGATACTGCATCGGGCTCGCCAGTTCGATTTTTCCGGACATGTGGTAGGCGGTCACGCCGGTTTTCGGATACAGCTCGCGGATCGCATCCGCGCAGATACCGCCGCCCGCCTGAATACGGATGCGTCCCGCCGCCTGGCGCTGCAGTTCGGCGAGAAGCTCTGCTCCTTTTACCGCACTGTTCTGCTGACCGGAGGTAAGAATGGTGTTCATACCGAGCGATACCGCCTGCTCAAGCGCTTCTTTGGGATCGCGGCAGACATCAAACGCGCGGTGCAGCGTCACGGACATGCCGTCGGCTGCCTCCATCAGCTGTTCCATTGCCGCCATATTCATCGTTCCATCCTCTTTCAGCACACCGACCACAACGCCCTCTGCACCAAGTTCGCGGTACATCGCGACTTCCTCGCGGATTTCTTCTAATTCATATGGGGTGTAGCAGAAATCCCCGAACCGCGGGCGGATCAATGCATGAATCGGAATGGTTGTCTGTCTGCGGATCACCTCAAACAGCTTCGAACCCGGCGTTGTTCCGCCGATCACCAGATTCTGACACAGCTCCAGCCGGCTTGCCCCGCCTTTTGCCGCCGCAAGCGCCGACTCCGCCGAGTCCACACAGACTTCCAGGATATAATCGTTCATAAAATTCCCTCTGTTTTCGTAATTTTCTTTCTCTATCATACCCTATTTGAGGCAATTAGGAAAGAGCTTCTTTGGTTCACTTTCGTTCACTTCTGCTTCTGATGCAGATATTTTTCTCTCGTTGCCATGCCGCCGCGAATGTGGCGTTCAGACTTGTTCACATCCAGAATTTTCCTTGCCTCTGCCGCCAGACCCGGATTCACTTGTACCAGACGTGATGTCAGATCCTTATGCACGGTACTTTTGCTCACTCCGAATTTTTTCGCCGTCTGCCGTACGGTCGCTTTCGTCTCAATCATGTAAATTGCTGTCTCCACAGCACGCTCTTCGATATAGTCCCTCACAAAAAGCCTCCGAAGACGCTGTTTTTACAGTGTATTCGGAGGCTTTGATGGGTATGTCTTCTATTTTATTATTTGTAATATACCCATACCGCTTTTGTCTGTTCCAGCACCTGATCGATATCCCAGGTTTTTTCGGAATTTTTTCTGCTGTTTGGGTCGTTGATTTTCAGTCTGCCATTCTGCAATCCGGTAAGAACGATAAAATGACCGTTGCTGGTAAACTCCCCGGGTCCCATCAGGGCAATGATGGGGTTTCCGGCCTGCAGGTTGTTTTCCACCCGTTCCCGTTCCACAGGGATTTCTTTGCTGGAAAGGCCGATCTGCCGGGCTCCTTCCAGCATCAGAGACCAGGCGGTTCCGCTGCCGTCTACGGCATAGCCGTTCTGTGAGGCAAAATCGGCGACCCAGCGCGGATTTTTTGTGATATCGCCGGTCATGAAAATGGCAACCATGGAAAGTGCTGTCGGTCCGCAGCCGCTTAATCCCATCACTTCACCGGCATATCGGTGATAGCCCCATCTCTGATCCCACTGCAAGAGAAGCGGAACCTCCGATGCGGATGACAGGTCGCTCAGGTCAATCTCCGGCTCCTCCTCTTTTTTCAACGGATATTCTTCGACGAACGTCTCCGTCTCATTGTTTCTCTCGTAAAGCGACAACAGCTCCTCCGGGTACTGATCCATTGAAATGCCGTTTGCTTTCGCATACCGCTGGATCGGATTCTGCCGGAAGCGCCGCACACCGCCCAAAACAGAAGACAGCCGAACAGCAATAGCAGCCCGCGGATCCGCCATACCTTTCTTTTTCGTCTCCGTGCTCTTTCTCTTCTTTGTATTATCCTTCTTTGTGTCATTCTTTTTTGTTCTGCTGTCTCTTGCCATTCCAGTGTATTGTTTTCACGGATCATGAAAAATCCCCCTCCCGATCTTATGGTGTACTCCCAAAATCTTTCTGTGCCTGATTTTGTGAGATGATTGAGAGTACATTCTTCCTTTTCATCATAACAAATTTCCGATTTTTCTTTTTGTATATTTTCCGAAGAAAAACTGCTTTTTTCCGTCTGCTTTCTTAAGATTTTTTGTATCTGTGCAAAGCCATGCGAAACGGAAGCAAAACCGCAAGCAGGAAAAAGATGGCAAATTCCGGAAATATCATTGAGAAAAAAGTTCAAAAATGGTAAAATAGGAAAAACAACATCTTTAAGCGGAGGATAAAACAAAATGAAAAAACTGAAAGTAAAAAAAGGCAGCACCTGTATGGCTTGTCTTGCCTGTGTGGGAGCATGTTCTGAGGCATTTTATAAGGTATTTGATCCGGACAAGGCATGTCTGCAGATCGTAGAGAAAAAGGCTGTCCGCCCGATCGCCTGTCCGCAGTGCGGTAAATGTGCCGAGGCCTGTCCGGAAGGCGCCATTACCCAGAACCCGAAGGGCGTTTACATGATCAACAAGAAAAAATGTACGGGATGCGGAGCCTGTGCGAAGGCCTGTCCATTTGGCCTGATCGTAAAAACCGAGGGAAATCCGGCTTCCAAATGTATCGCCTGCGGTATCTGCGCGAAAGCCTGCCCGATGGATGTACTGGAAGTTGTGGACGAATAATGATCCGAACTCTTAGATATCGCCAGGATCTCGTGTAAGCACAGATCCTGACTCATTGCTCACATAAACATAAAAATGCACTGTGGAACGTCGTCGGACAATTCCACAGTGCATTTTTCTGTTAAACGAAAAACAATTGATTCCCGCTCGCCGCCTGGCAGAATGATCGATGCCCGTTTCCGCAGACAGCATTCCGACAAAAAGGGACAAAATTTACAATTTTACTCCCGCGCCAGCAGAACCATCGATTTTGCCGGAAGCATCATGCTTTCTTTCATCTCTGCTCCATCCTCTGCGCAGCGTTTTCCATCGCAGAGCAGTTTCCAGTTTCCTTCCGGAAGTTTCTGCAAAGCTTCTTTTTCCCATGGATTGTAGAAGACGCAGACTGCGTGGCCATCCGGTATTCCAGTTCGTAACCTGCGATCTGGTTTTCACGGAAAAATGTCTTTTTACAGTCCGGCTCGCACGTTCCGTATGCCTGAAATTTTCGGCGCAGAGCGAGAAGACCACGGTAATAGTCCACCAGCTCTTCCTGCTCTAAGGCGCGTGTCCAGTCAATTTTGTTGAGCTGCCACGACGATTTGAAGCTGTTTCCTTCGCCATGCTTCGTGCGCGCAAATTCCTCACCCGCCTGGAAAAACGGCATTCCCTTGCAGGTCATCACAATGCCCGCCGCCAGACGGTTCATCGAAAGCGTCCGCTCATCCATCTTGCCAAAATCCGGCTCCGCATCCTCCTTCCGCTTCGGATCGGACAGTTTTAATTTATCCCACAGTGTATAATTATCATGTGCCGACACATACGGAATCAGCTGGCTCGCATTGCGCGGCTCGTAGGCTCCTTTTCCGTCCATCCAGCCATCTGTCGCAGAAAGTATTCCTGCGGAAAGACGCTCTTTTCCATTGACATAGCCTCCCTCTGCGGCAATAAAAACGCTTCCCTTGATCGAATCTCTCGTATCGTCGCAGAACATGGAAATGCCATCCATCAGCCTTCCGATATTCTGTTTATCCGACGGAAAATATCCCTCCTGCATTGCGCTTGCCGCTGCTTTCCACGGTTCACCGTAAACCAGAATCTCCTCGCCGCGCGGCATCCGGTTCAGAGCTGTGCGGATCGCATTCATGGTCTCCGTGTCATGCAGTGCCATCAGATCGAAGCGGAAACCGTCGATATGATATTCCTTCGCCCAGTAACAAACCGAGCGCACCATAAAGCGGCGGAACATCTCCCGCTCACTCGCTGTCTCGTTTCCGCAGTCGGAACCATTGGAAATCGTGCCGTCCTCCCATTCACGATAATAATAGTAAGGAACTGTTTTCTGAAACGGCGAATCGAGATTGTACGTATGATTGTATACCACATCCATAATCACACCGATGCCGGCCTTATGCAGTGCCTGAACCATTTCCTTCATTTCCCGGATACGTACCTCCCCGTGGAACGGATCGGTTGCATAGGATCCCTCCGGCACATTGTACTGCACCGGGTCATATCCCCAGTTGAACGCTTCCGCATCGTCTTCCGGCACACTGCCGAAATCGAAAACAGGAAGCAGATGCACATGAGAAATGCCAAGCGATTTCAGGTAATCGAGCCCTGTCGCATGAATTCCGTCTCCATTCAGCGTTGTGCCTTCTTCCGTAAATGCCAGAAACTTTCCACGGTGCTTATCCGAAACACCGGAATTCGGATCGCTTGAAAAATCCTTCACATGAAGCTCATACACACAGCGGTCCTCCGGCCGGATTTCCGGTCTTTTATCCTGCTCCCAGCCCACCGGGTCCGTCTCTGCAAGATTTACTACCATACTCCGCTCCGAATCAACACCAGAAGCCACGCCGTACGGATCGACCGTATCAAAAACGCCATCTGAGTGCAGAATGTGATACGTATAATACGTTCCATACCGCGCTCCCTGCAATGCACAACTCCAGACACCCTTTTCACCGCGCGTCATCGCAATCGAGGCTATTTTTCGGTCCCCGTGCTCCCGGCTGCTGCCACGTGAAAACAGCTCCAGCGAAACCTCCATTGCTGTCGGCGCCCAGAGCTTCCACTCTGTCACAAACTGCTCATCCTTTTTCGGCATCTGCCAGTTTCCATCACATTCCCTGCTCTTCTTCACCGAGACACCGAGGTCATCCCCTTCATACGTAAAGTTTTCCACAAATTCTTCCGATTCAAAAAAGCTTTTCCACTCCGCCGGCGTTCTTTTCACCACCGCATTCATCTTCTTTCCCTCCATTTCTTTGTAAACCCGCAGAATCTCTCCAACACTCCACGCCTGCGCATAGCATCCCTTCGACATCACCGGCGCCGCACCATCATAAATCTCCGCCAGATGAAACAGACATCCTTCCTGCATCCAGCTCGCAAGACGGTCCAGTCCGCGGCGCACTTCCTGTTTTCCCTCCTTCGGGAAATAGTTCAGCACCGCACGGAAATACGCCCCAAGCGGAAATCCCCAGACTGTCCCCTGATGATATGCCCTGTCACGCTCCGGCTGCTTCCGCCGATCCATGGATGAAATGCCGGATCCTCCATCTCCAATGACCGCAGTCCTGCTGTCGTATACAGCTTTTCTTTGACCGCCTGTAAGATCCGCTGCCCCTGCTTCTGACTCACCATCTGAAACGGAAGTGCCAGCACAAAGACCTGATTGCATCGGAACTGCTTCTCTTCATACGTGCCGTTCAGCACATCCTTCAGATATCCTTCCTCTTCCATCCAGAACTTTTCGAGGAAACTCTTCTTCACCTGCTCCGCAAGCTTCCCATACGCCGATCCATCCTTTCCGACAAATGGCGCCAGCTCTTCCAGAATCCTCAGACCATTATACCAGTACGCATTAATCTCCACTGGCTTCCCGTGACGCGGTGTCGGCAGCTCTTGTCTGGCCTCGGGGCGCGGGCTACCGCATCGCCGCGGGTGTGCGCGGCCGTGCTGTGCGGCATCGGAGGCATCGCGCGTTCTACAACGAGCGGAAGGTGTTGAATCGTCTTGATGGCTGAAGCAGGCTCTCAAAACTCACAGATACAACGGGACCCGAAAAACGTCTTGTATCTGCGAGTTTTGAGAGCGGCCCCTAATGGGCCACCCATACGATGACCACAATATGAGACATTTCGGCCTCAGGGGCCGCTCTATTACCGCATAAAATTTCAAAAGTCAAGACTGTTCTTTCAGGTTTTTTTTCTCTATATTGCATAGATGGTTTAGAAAGCGTTGATATGGAGAGGAATCCAATATGCGATGTCGTGCGGTAGCGCATCTTCGGGCGGTTGGATGTCGTTCGCTGGCCGTCGTCGCGGCGCTGTTCATGGTGATGGCCGTCATGTTCGCCCCGCAGGCGATGGCAGCCGACGGTTCCGCGGATTACGACACATGGGCCGACGTCGCCGCCGCGATGGACAAGCAGCTGCAGCAGGGCAGAAGGAATACAAGGACGGCAACACCGCCGGTTCCACGTCCGACTTCATGGCCGCATACAACGAGATCTATGTGGCGTCCAACTTCACCCAGTCGTGACCGACAACATCGGCTCCGACAAGCAGGCCTCCCAGCAGCAGGCGTTCCAAGACATTCAGGACCTGTCATATGTGACGGGCAACGAGGCGAAGATCGAACAGAGCGTGACCGCGCTCGTCTCCGACCTCGACAGCACCGCCAAGCAGCTCGACGCGAACACCAAGCTCGCCAATCCCCGCGACTACGACAAGCGCTGCAGGAGCAGATCGCCAAGGAGCGCAAGGTTCTGCAGTCCAAGCAGAAGAAGAACCCCGGCAAGGGCGACCGCAGCTGGACCGACGTGGCCAACGAGATGATGCCGATCCTCGACAAGGCCTACAAGTCGTACGCGGGCGGCGACGGCGCGAAGGGCGCTACCCTCGTCAACGACGCCTACTACCAGTACTACGAGAAGCTCGGCTTCGAAAAGAACGTGATGAACGCCATCAGCGGCAACCGCGTCTCGCAGGTCGAGTACCAGTTCAA
>ENA-OQDD01000090-OQDD01000090.1-human-gut-metagenome-genome-assembly--contig:-NODE-90-length-35504-cov-2.616898_pt1 | contig 35504 bp, 45 predicted proteins | sample MGYA00242507_ERZ504598 | MGnify/ENA primary metagenome ERZ504598 (study PRJEB26092, sample SAMD00036318) | human gut metagenome | host: Homo sapiens | study: EMG produced TPA metagenomics assembly of...
ATTTCTGTCTTCTTCTTTTTCAAATCTCTGATATTCCCCATCAATCTCACTGTTTTTTGTCTCAATTGCCTGTAAGCGAAGCTCCTCCTGATGACGGTCATACGCTTTCTTTGCAAAAACTCCGATGACACAAATGCAGACAATCGCAATACCAATTACAGCAAGCATGATGACTGTCTTTTTGTTTTTGTTCTTTGTTTCCATCTCGAAACACTCCTCCTTTTTCTTTCTGTTTCCCGAAAAATCCATGTTTTCTATGTTCTTTTCCATATTTTTATTGATTTTTCGTTACTCATTTTTTCATCACATTCATTATATCGCAGCTCGTTTTTCTTTACTATTTCTTTTTATGTAATTTCCAAAAAATCCTCACTCTTTGATTTCACAAGATTTTAAAATAACACTTTCCTTCCATCTTATCTTACGTGATGTTGAAATACCCCGGAACACAGTTCATCTCTTCCTGCCCTCCGGGGTATTGCTTAATCTAATTCAGCCACTTTAAAGCTCTTCAAAATGCGAATCACCTGTTCTTCTTCTTTTTCTGTAAATGTACCATCTGGTGCTTCTGCGATAAATGCAACTGGTGTCGGATAGTCAAAAGAAAATTCGTCTACGTCCCCAGCCTGACCTGCAAATTCAATCTCGCCAAGACGGGATGTCGGTATCACTGCGAACAACGTGCTGTCTACAGGAACATAATCATCATCAATGCCAGCCATCATCTCGCCTGTGATATGTACTCGTGCTACCATAAATTCGCCAAGATCTGAACAGTCACGATCGGTTCCCCATGGATATCCAGGCACAAAATTAGAAGTGTCTGCCTGTGAAACCTGTGCCTTCAGCATATCACGCGAATAGCCGCCAAGCGCGCTTGCAGTACCAAAATGAAACGGTAACACCTCTATCGTTTGTCAGAACAACGTTTTCTCTGACCGCATCCATGGGACCGCCAACTTCCTCCGTCTGAATTTCCCAGCCTTTTGGGATTTCAAACTGGAATGCCGTGCTGTCACACTGATTTACTTCTCCATACCGTGTAACATAGATATCTCCCTGCTCCCCAGTTTCCGTCCATTCCATATCCTTCTGCCAGTCTGCACTTGACTCCCAGTGTTTTGACCAGATTGGATCAAAGGTCCGGTCAAAAGATCTGTTTCCTGCATTTTTTTATCAATGACCGGGATATCAACCACTGCTTTTCCTTTGATTCTCGGGCTGATGGAAAGCTCCAGTGAGCCCGCATATCCACCCAGGTCGTCCTTCATGGATACCTTTGCCTGGCCTCCTGCTTTTCCAACTGCTCCGCCGGAAAGATTCAGCCAGCGCTGTCATATAATTTTGCGCTCAGCCGGATGTCAATGTATGCTTCCAGCCTTCCGTTCACCTCAACCGTACTCCACTCAAGTCCGTCTGAATTCAGATTTCCTTCTTTGACTTCTTCTACTTTGCCTGTTCTGCTGTCATACTGGAATCCCAGGGTGCTGTCGGCTGTTGCACCATAAGAGCTGTGAATACCGCCTCCAGACTTCCCACTGCCCCGACAACGGCTTCCAGATGATTTGTAATAACAATCGGTACAATACCGGCGTTGAACTCGATATTCGGCAGTTTTCGTTCGTAAACGGTTTTTTCCTTTTCAAATTCTTTCTCGCTGTTTGCGCCGCATTCCAGGGCAATACCGGCTTTGCTCCTTACTGCAATTCCACACTGGACTTCACCGTCTTCGATATCAATCTGAAGTTCCAGCCAGCATCCCCATCCTGCCTCTCCGGAAAACTGAACGGGTTCTTCTTCAACATTGATTGAGACACTGTAATCGTAATCACTGTTTTCTTCCTCTGTCTCTTCTTCCGATTCATCTTCGGACAGTCTTTTAATGGTATAAGCGCTGTTATTTTCTGTTTCACTTGCACCATCCTCCGTCAGCCGGAACTGTTTGATAATATGTGCCTTTTCGAATACATCCAGCAGGGTCGCCGGCTCTGTTTCTACCCGGTAACCCTGATTCGTTTTTTCTTTCTGCACTACTTTTCGAATAAATCCAGAAGGCGCTGCACTGATTTCTCCCGCAACAAGAACATCTCCGGTCTGGTAACCAGGATCTTTTTCAAAGGTAAGACTGTTGTCAGAAACTTCCGTTGGCTGATCTTCTGATTTCATCTCATTGGTAATCACCTTTACATTGTCTTTTACAATGATGTCAGGATCATCCGTACTGTTTTCTGCTGTGTTCTCATCCGATGTGCTGTTTTCCGATACACTTGTATTCTGTTCTTCCGGATTCTGTTCCGGCTTTGTACTCTTCTGTGTATTTTGAGCTGCAAAAATTCCAAACAGAATCAATGCCAGAATGATTGTGCCTGCCAATACTGCGCGGATCCATTTTTCATCTGTACCTGCTCCTTATTCTGCCTGTCAAAGCGGATATTCGCAATCCGCTTCGCCACTTACTTGATTCGTTTAAAATGTGGTGCATCAGATTTACTGATTCACCACATTTTAAACTTCTTTGTATTACGGAGTTACCGTTTCATCTTCTGCCACGTTTTCATCATCTGGCTCTGATTCTGATTTGGATACTGCTTCACCAGGTTCTGCTACTTCCGACTCCGAAATCACGCTCTCTGCAGTTGTTTCCGGTAATGGAGTTTCCTCAACAACCACTTTCTGCTCTGGCTGTTTTTTGTTTCGTACCTTTCCAGCGTACATTTCAATCTCTTCTGTGTCATCCACATCATCCATTTCCTGATCAATTCCGCCGATGGTGTATGGGTCATTCTGATATTCAAGCGTGTTTACAGATTTAATGGTTTTGGTCGCTCCATCGAAATCGAAAACATGCCATAAGGTTCCTGGCTGATTTGTCGGAATCGTGTATGTTGCAATGTTTTTGCCTTCGAGGTAAACCTGAACTTTTGCTCCGGAAAGAGACATTTCATTGGCCACTTCACTGTAACTGTTGGTATAATCGTGTACGAAATAGCTGAACTTTTCGTCTGCTTTTACGTTACGTACTGTAATGGTTTCCGGACCATAACTACTTGTATCATCTACGTCTAAGTTTCCAACAGAATTTCCTTCGAAATCTGTCTGTCCGAACCAGATATGATACGGTTTGTCCGACGAGTAGCATGCAAGATGAGAATCCAGATCCCACGGCTCTTCGCCCCAGGTTAATACGATGCGGAGTTCTCCTGCGGTTTCACCATCCCCATCTCCCGGTACAAGAACAATATTTGCTGTTTCAATCTGGTCTCCCGCTACTGTGATATTTTTGTAATTCGTCACATAGCCTTCTTTGCTGATTTCAAGCGTATAATTTCCATTTTCCATTGAAAGAGTATAGTCTGCATTTTCAAATACTCCTTCTGTCACAGCATCACCCGTTTGATTGTTCCAGCCTTTGCGTACAATGTAGGCTGTTTCTGTAATACCATCTCCCGTGACTGCATCGGTTATCGTTCCCTCTACAGAACCTGTATTAAAATCATCATGGCGCTCCACCATATAGATATCTTCTACATATCTGATTTCACTGTTCTGAACCAGAACTTCCGCAACCTTGTACGTCTGATAAGACGTTGCGGATACTGTAATTTCATAAGTTCCATCCTGCAGATTTTTGGTGCTGTATTTGCCAAACACATCGGTATAGAGAATTCTTTCTGTTTCTGTTCCTTCCTCTCTCCAGGCTCCAGCTCCTCCTGAAAAAACAGCAATTTCATTTTCTTCTGTTTCAAGGCTCCAGGCTCCATGGCTTCCGCTCCACTGCCGCCTCCGGCTACGCTGTTTCCACCATTGCCGCTGCCTGCTCTGACTTTTCTGGAAATTCTGACTCTCGCGTTTTCTATCGGCAAACGTGTTTTGCTCGAGTAAACATATCCTGTGATACCGCCGCTGGCGTACGTACATTTTTCAACGCGGACTCCATTTTCCTTATGCATTTTTATTCTCAAGTTATTGTTTTCATCATTTTGAAGCGGTTTGAATTCCAGATCAAAATCGAAATATTTCTTCAATACATCTCCAAGCAGGGAATCTGTATCGAGTCCATTTGTTGAGTATGGATATACCTTGATATCCTCGCATGCGAGACTTCCATTTTCTAAATCATGGTATGCAAATTCTGCCTCAACGCCTAAGCCTAAATCTGCATAATAGCCTGCTAAATCAAAAACACTGTACAAAGTCAACAGACCTTTTATGCCAATACCGCCTTCCATATTTCCCTTTACCTCAAGGGTATCAACACCATGATGAAAATCGAAAATGCCTCTCCATGTTCCATCTTTATATTCAAATCCCTGTGTTGATTCAACGCTATATGAAATATGTAAGGATCCATCTGCTTTGTATGAACAGAAAAGTACAACATCAAAGGTAAAACCGGTAGCCCTATTGTAATTGGAAAACGCATTAATTCTACCTGACCACTGTCAGCAAATTCTTTTTCCGCCGTAATATCTTCATTTGCATTTTCCGTGACAGCAAGTTTAAGTTCATTTACCGAAACACCATTTACTCCAACGTCAACATTTACAACGCACAGAATTTCAGGAATTTCAAAATCAATTTTTCCTTTTCCTTCATCATTCGAACCAATATTAAATTCAAAATTCTTTTCGTAGCCAACATCAATAACACCACCTGCTCCTATATTAGCCTGTGTTGCAATTCCGTATTCATCCGTGTCGGCAGCTCCTCCGATAAGTGCTGTACCGCCTCCGACAAAATCAATTTTGCTGACCACTTCCCATAATTCTGGCTTTATGCATGTCAGAATCAGTTTCTCGCCATCCTCTGTTACCGTAGTTGCTTTGAGCGCGATACCTGAAATATAAACTTCATTCGCAGGAGGATCATAACACTTCCTTCTCCGATTTTTTCTGTCTCGGTTGTTTTCGGAAGTGTAACTGTATAGGTTCCATCCGCATTCTCTACAACTGTATAATCTGTGATATTTTCCAGTTCTTTTTTCAATACACCATCTACGTACTGTGTATTATCATGCGGCTCTTCACCAATTGTTGTGTCTTCCTGTCTGATTTCATCAATTTCACAGAAAATCGATTTAACATCTTTCTTGGAAAGCAACGCATGCGGCTGGAACTGGTTTTCTGTATTTAATTCCAGAAATCCTTTCCCTACTGCAATTGCTGCTTCATTTTGATATGTAATACTATCCCAATCCGTCCAACTGTTCGTATCATACGAATGTATTCCATTGAATCCCATTGCATGTACTGCCGTATAAGCCGCAAATTCACGTGTTGCCGGTTCATCTGGATAGAAAAACGGGATATCCTGCTCCAGATCTTCGATATCCGGTGGCGGCAGGATTCCATATTTCTCTGCGATTTCGATTGCTGCTTCATACGCATTTCCTGCCGTATCCGCATAATAATGGTTTAAGGAATCCGGATCTGTATCCAGGTTCATTTCAACCTTTTCAGCGAGCATCTGCACCCACTCACCGCGTGTATATGTTTTGGTGTCGTCCGATGGATCATCTGACTTCACGTAGGTATATTCAACTTTTGCTTTCAGCTCCACGGTAGTCTGATCCACAAGAATATTCTTGGAAAGCTCCATGACCTTTCCTATGTTTACACTTTGTGCTTCTGCTCTTGCCCGTTCCGGAAATACGCCTGCAACGGTGCTTCCCGTCATAATCAGGCACAGAAACCACGCCAACATTTTATTTCTTCTGTTTTTTTTCTTCAGTGCAACAACAATGGCTGCTCCTGCCAGCACCAGCAGTACAACCCAAACAATAATTTTGGTGTTGTCACCCATTTTCGGTGCAGATTTCAATTTCTCAGCCTTTAAGGACTGGCCATTTTGCTTTGCGTTTCCAGTTCCCTGATCTTTTGTTAATGTCGTTCCGGAATCCTTGCTGCCCGTTGTTGTACCAGGATTTTTCGTGTCATTTGCTACGTTTCCATTTCCTGGCTTTTCATTATCTGTCGGATTCTTTTTGTCATCTCCAGAAGGATTTTCCTTATTTTCATCATCCTTCTTGTCATCTGATGCTTTTACCGTACAAACCGTTGTCAACGTAACGGTTTCTCCAGCCTGCAGAGATTCCATCTTTTTTGTTGTCTCCGTATTTTCGGCCAGCACAAAATTTTCCGGCAAAACATTTTCCAGTGACAGATTCGTTACTGCTGTATCATTTGTATTGGTTACAGTTAAAGTAACTTTGATTTCTTCACCCTGCTGGTAAGTTTCTTTGTCTGTTGTCAAGGCTGCTTCGATTCCATCCTGAAGCAGCGATGCTGCAAGAGCAGGCTGTGTCATCATTCCGGTGCATAAAGCAGTGCCAGAAAGACAACTTGTAATTTCTTCCACACTTTCATACGTCTTCTCCCTCGTAAATGTAAAATTTCGATCCTTTTTCTCTGAATGTCTGCCGCTTATGCTGTCTTCAGGATCCCTGGCGCCTTCCGTCAATGGAAAAGCGGCTTTTCTTGCTCTGCATCCAAACATTAGCTGAGCAGAGCAATGAATATTTCATTTTCCTCCTTCTTCTGTTGTATTTCTTTTAGTGTAATACATCCTCCCTTTATTTGCAATATATTTTGTCATGCATTTTGCAATGCATATTTCAAGCAAGTTATGCAATACAATAAAACAGACTGGGCTTCCAGTACTCTTTAAAATCAGAATACAGCCAGAAAAAAGCGCACTGAAATAAGCTGTCCCCAAAACAGCTTTTTCTTCATTTTTCGATTTCGCAGATTCGAAAAATTTATTTTTTGTCGAACTTTTTTTGAAACACCTTTGTTATGTTTTATGCTGCCCGTAGTTTCCACATAAGATCCGGAAGCATGCTCCGTTCTTATATTCTCCGGCAGCAGAATGGAGTTTGATATGGCATTTCAGTTAAAAGGCAACCGCAAGGAAACGGAAAACAAAACCATCCGTTTCCCCATTCACCTGATCGATCAGATCGAACAGGCAATTTCCGATTCTGACCAGGACATTACCTTTTCCAGTTTTGTGATTCAGGCGTGTGAGTATGCGCTGGATCACATGGACGCCCCGTCAGAAGAACACAATTAACTTTTATTTTTTTCAAAGCAGATTTTTATGGTTCGATGTGCATTTTCTGGCTGTTCTCTGCTTCTATTTTATCTTACCATGCTTCTTATTTTTTCAGGACAAGATCCTGTCCTAACTCAACTCCACAACCTCATCATACAGACACACAAACACCTCTTCCACTTCCGCATCTTCATGAAAGTGTCCGAAATACCATTTCTGAAACTCTGTCTCATCCGCCACGCGCTGCAGGTACTGGCGGAGTTCCACCTCATCGTCAGACAGCTCTCCATACCCCATTGCCGCGGCACATCTCTTGGGGCTGTGTGGGTCAGTATGTAGTCCACCTGAAAATCTTCTTTTTCCATATTTTTCCATCCTTCTTCGTACTCTTCCCGTGACGGAATTTCTTCCGGGAACCACGAAATTCCCTCCGCGCGGGACATTTTGTCGATGCTGTAAGCACCTCCGAAGGTAAAGAATTTCAGCCCGTCAATCGTAAAGATCTGGCCGCGCATCAGATGGATCATGTTGTCCTCAATGATATGCACCTTTCCGCCGTTCCACTGCTCCACGGCGTAGGAGTTCAGCTGTTCGAAGTTCTCATGATTTCCGTCGATAAACAGTGTCGTCACCGGCAGACTTCGGAAAACGGCTCTCGTATTCGCTTCGTATGCTGCAGAAAAGCCGCAGATGCCGACATCTCCGCAGATGATCAGATAGTCATCCCGGGTGTACTCGTCTTCGTGCTCGTTAAAATAGCGTACAACTTTTTCAATATCAAAGGTGCCATGGGTATCGCCTGTAATGACAATGCTCATTCTCAGCGTCTCCTCTCGTGTTCTCTGTTTCTGTTCTCTAAAGTATCGCAAAACATCATCCGCAAATTCTGTCCGCTTTCTCTGCCGCTGCTATCGCTTCTTGCAGAGACACAGACTACGCCGCACTATTCCCGAAAATAAAACACTTCTCCCCGTGCCCGGAACGGCAGCCGGTTTCCTCTCGGAAGCAGAAATGCATGCTCTCGTCTTACCTTCAGGTCATTCTCAATCTCCCCGTCCGTAATAATCAGAATCGGCCCGTCCTTTGGAAAATCGTTCGCCTGTTCCAGACAATCCACGCCCGGCTGCAGTATGGTTCCTCCTCGTCCCGTGACTTTTACCCGTCCGGCAATATCTTCCGGTGCCAGATATCCCGCATCCGTCGCTTTGGCATCACAGAAAATGATTCTCACGAACGGAACATCTTTCGCCGCGGCATAGCTGGCGATGGAGCCAAGTGCCATACCGATCTGTTTTGCACTCATGGAACCGGACGTGTCCACGACCACACCGAAGGTCCGGCTCTCCAGATCCTGCTCGTAATACGCATATCCTGGTCTTGGAATGTCCGGCGTGGCACCCTGCCGTCTGCTCGGCCGCGCATAGGTACGGTGTTTTTCCAGCGGTGGAAACTGTACGTCAAACCACTTCGCCAGCGCGGCATCCCAGGGAATGACCGGCATCGCAAGCGCCCTGATTTCCTGCACCAGCCCGGCCGGCAGGAAACCACGATTGTGCTCCTGATGGTAATCCAATCCCTCCCGCAGTGCATTTTTCAGCAGTTCATCCAGGCTGACCCCGTTTTCTCTTCCAGTAAAATGCGGTCTGTTTCCGTTAAACATATCACCTCTGCCAAAGCCCCGGAAGGTGTTTAGCTTTTTGTACTTTCGGATCTCTTTCACGATCAGATCATAGATACTTTCTGCCGATTTGTTGTGAAGTGTTTCATCATACAACAGCCCATCCGGCGGCATTCTGCCGATCTCCATTTCGTGCAGCCAGTCGTTGATGACGTAGTCGCAGGCGATGTTCCACAGAAAGAAGTCACGCCCATTGCACCGTTTCTGGTGCTGCAGTCCGGCATGGAGATATTCATGCGCGAGAACAAAAATCCACTCTTCCTCCGAAAATCCGCACGACGGATTGGCATAAATGATTCCCTGCTCTGCGTCAACCGCTGCAATATGGATTTCATACCGATGGCACATTTCAATGTCCTCCACAATTTTAAATGTAGCTGCAAGACCTCCGAGCAGCGGATAATGGGACAGGAACCATTCTGCTGCTCTGGAAATGACGGTATTCTTTTTCGTTTTAAGATCGTATCCTCCCGCATCGCAGAGTGCAGATTTGATGGAATGAGTGACTGCATAGGAAAATTTTTCAGCATATGCATTTCTTTCTCCCTTTTTATAAACGATCGGCCGTTCTACCCCGATCATATCCTTTAATTTTTCAGAGTTTGTCCCGCAGATCTGCGCACCATTATCCTGGTGCTTCAACAGATATTCATAAATTTTCTGCTCGCTGTTCAGTTTGATCGGATATGCTTCCGCCGGATCTGCGCAGATCGGCTCGCCGAGGCGGATGTCATAAAGGAATCTGGTAATGTAGATATCACAGGCTTTGTTCCAGAGTGCCGGGACAAATTCGCAGTCGGAAGGGATGCTCGCTTTGTCAAAGTGGCCGAACGCCAGGTGCAGAAGGTTGTGTGCCATCACATAGCACCATTGTTCCGGCGACAGGTTCGCCCGCATGTTGACGTAGATATTTCCATCTTTCGTAACACAGGCCAGACTTCCTTTTGCATTCAGATGGGAGGGCTTTGCAGTGATGTACCCATCCAGTTGATGGAACAGTGTATTTTTTTCCAGCAAACCAAAGCCGGCCTCCACTCTGTGGTACCCGGCCGGCTTTTCTTCTTCGCGGTAATACCTGCTTCGAACGTATGGCATCTGTTTCTCCTTCCTGTTTTTCAGATCCGTGTCAATTTATTTTAGTGCTTCCATTTGAAGCTCATGAATCACTCCCCCAGTCAGCAAGACGGCATGTGTTTCAATAATAACCGGGCTTTTTTCAGCCGACGAGCCGCGGCAGATCACGGATGATTTCCATCATAAACCAGTCCGGCAGTGCCTCCGCTCCATCAGCTGCGACGGTCATCTGGGCGATTTCGAAATTGATGACTGCGAGTTCTTTGATCATGCCCTTGGCGCGGTACGCAAAGGAAAGCATGCCGCCGGAAATTCCCTGTTTGCTTTTCGGCAGTTCTGCAAGCAGTCTGGCGCGGAAGGACTGTGCGAGAAAATACAGCACATCCCGGTTTTCCGGCTTGTCCGGCCATTTTGCTTTCTGCGCGATAATGTCATCCAGGAGATGTGTGTTGCGCAGTGTTTTTGTGTAAGCAAGAAACATCCCCGCGTGCTGTTCCAAGAGGCAAGCGTACGCCATCATTTTTAATGTTTCCTGCGAAATATCCTGCTCCCCGGCCCGGTATTCCTTCAACGCATCGCTCAGCATATGCCAGGAACGCGGGGTGGAAAACGGTTCTTCGGTTTTCGGCGGTTCGGAAAAGAGGTGATCCGGCCGCTGGATGATATAGTCAATGACCCACGGATGGAGTCCTTCTGCCTGCGCCCACTTGATCCACTGTCCCACATCCGCTTTCAGCTGCACATGGAACATACGGTTTAAAAGGGCGGACGACATCGTTTTTACGATCGCGCTGTCCTCGGCACGGTTTCCTGCTCCGATCACAATGCTTCCCTCCGGAAGATGGTATTCTCCGATCCGCCGCTCATGGATCAGGGAATAGAAGGCTTTCTGCACTTCCTGCGTACAGGCGTTGAGTTCGTCCAGGAACAGGACATATGGCTCTTTTCTGGCGATCATTTTCGGCGGAAGAAATTCCGAGGTCTCGCCCCGGATCTGCGGAATGCCGATGATATCCTCCGGCGCGAGCTGGCTTCCGAGGAGCGACACACACGGCAGGCCGACTTCATCTGCGAATTTTTCCACTAACGCGGATTTTCCGATGCCGGGTGCACCCCAGATAAAGACCGGCCGTACCGGCGCAACCTGAAGCAAAACTTCTAATAATTCATCCTGTGTTACACTAACTGGTAAATGCATCTGATCTACTCCCTTCTGTTCGGATCCTGTTTCTTTGTCAAAGCGGATATCCGCAAGCCGCTTCACTCCTTGCTTGATTCGGTTCAATCACTTTTTCCGCCCTGCCGTGATTTTGCTGTGCTGCATTACAATATTTCTCACTATATTTCTCTGTATTTTCCCGTTTCACTGTCATATTCCAGCACCGGAATTTTTCCGCTCCGCCAGGTGGTTCCATCGAGATAATAGTGACTCTGACCGTCGTGCCAGATACCGTCATATGTCCTGTTTCCGCTGATTTTTGCCGTGGAAATGTGGCCCGCAATCACATCCTTATGGAATGCTCCACGACTTACTGTTCTTTTTCCAACCATCAGCTCCCTGCTGGTCACGCACAGCCAGTCTTTTTCGCCCCATTCGGCAATTCCGGCGTGCACCAGAATCTGGCGTTCTGTTTCATAAAAGTAAGGAAAATGGCGCATCCAGGTGATCAGATCCCCCGCATCTTCGAACATCAGCCGTACTGCTTCTGCATTTCTGGAATCCTCTGAGAGGTGTGCTTCTTTTTCCAGAAACTCTTGAAAATGTTCTTCTTTCAGAAAGCTGTGCAGCGTTTCATAGTCTCCATCTGCATCCGATGCCAGCCATTCCCGGCTGCGATATTGCTCCACACTGCCGATATGCCGGTTGACATCCGCATATTCTTCCAGCCAGTCCAGCAGTGCTTTTTCATGGTTTCCCATCAGGGCAATGACTTTTTCCGAACCATATTTTTCCTGCAATGCCCTGACTTTTTCCAGCACCGCCCGGCCATCTGGCCCATAATCTATGTAATCGCCCAACAGAATCAGCTGGTTTTCCCCGAAAGGTCTGTTTTTTCAGAGCTGCCTCGAATGCCTCCAGAAATCCGTGAATATCCGACATCATATATCGCTTCATTGCTTTTCCTCTGTTTGTTTATACATAGAAAGTTTCTTTCGTTTCCAGGCAAAGGCATCCCAGTCTTCCATTCTCAAAGCCGCAGCCACAATCACACAGATAGACGTTTCCTTTTTTATTTTTCCAGATGGATCCATTTCCCATGTTCTGATGGCCGCAGACGGAAATATATCCATGCACTCCCTCATGAAGAAAAACCTTGTACCACAAATCCCCCATCAGATAATAGTTGTCCAGTTTCCATTTTCCCGGTTCTGCCGTACAGGCATGGGCAAGCAGATACGGCTGACTGTCTACCTCGATTTCCACCTGTACCGGCCAGGAAAGGATGCGCTCTGCGAGCTGCTTTAAATCAACTTCCGTCAGGCGTTCCTGTAAAAGATGGAAGGAATTGTACGGATACGGCTGCAGGAGGGCGCGGTCTCTCTCTTTGCTTCCGTAATAGTGGAAAATATAGTTAGCAAGCCAGTGATCGTGGTTGCCGCGGATCACAGTACATTTTTTCCCCAGCTTCAATACCTGAAAATACACGCCCGCCGGGTCTGGATGATCCATGCAGCGGTCAAACAAATCACCAAGCAGATACAGGTGATCGTCCTCTTTGAGATCCATTTTTTCCAGCAATTTCATGAACCGCCAGCTGTCGTTATGTATATCGGTAATAATATAGTGCATCCAAAATCTCCTTTTCTTTCGCAGCTTTCATGTCTGCTCCTGCAATCTTCAAAGCTTTCGTTATCCGCTCATTTTTTCCAAAACGGCTTTCCTGCTTGTGTTTTGGCATGTCCTGTTTCAAAAATCTTCCCGCTTGTTCTGCTGGTTCCGGATTTCGGTCTTCTGATGCTGGCATCATGGAACGTCTAAAATCGTTCACCCATTGTTGTCCGAACTGTAAAACTCTTCCCCCGTTTCCAGACAGATTGCCGCCAGCCTCCCTCCCGGGAAGCATGCGCCGCAGTCGATGGCGATGTGGTGATATTTTTTATAAATATACCCGGGATTATCATTTTCCGGAATCGTCTGCGTCGGTGTATGTCCTGTTACCAGATTTGTATCCGCAAAGTATTCCTTCTGATAATCTGGTCTGGCCCATACAAGATCGTGCAGGGAATATTCCTCGATCCTCTTTTCCGGTGTGAATCCACCCAGCCTCCATGCACCAGCAGATACTGTTTTTCTCCCACTGTAAGCTCCTCATACAGACTGAAATCCTCCAGAAAATTCAGTACTTCCTCCCGCATCTCGGATCCAGCGCCCGAAATTCCCGGATCGTAGCATCACCGCCGTTATACTTCCAGAGAACAAGATTGTCCAGCAGTTCAGCATCCACTTCCTCGATGGCAAGATCTGTGATTTCCTGACAGAGAAACCGCAGACATTCCAGCGCCATCACCTCATGGTTCCCCACGATACAGAACGCATTCGGCATTTCCATCAGTTTCAATATCACCTTAATCGGATGCTCACCCCGGTCTAAAACATCACCCAGAACATAGAGCGTATCTGTATCTTTCAATTCAATTTCTTCCAGCAGCTCCATAAATCTCTCATACTCACCGTGAATATCCGAAATAACATAAGTAGCCATAAACAGAACCCTCCCTTTTTCATCCATACGAATCTGCATACGTTCTCCATTACCAGCTTATCTTACCATACTTCCTGTTTTTACCGGACAAACTCTTGTCCCTCCTTTTTTTGCATAATGTACGCTCTAATACATCTTCTATTGAAATTTCATTCATGCGAAATCCCCTTTTCTTGATACTATACCACATCTATTCTTTTCTTCATTGAACTACAAGTTTAATCCTCTTTTTCTTGCTGTTTTCCCGCATTCTATCAGCATTACGCGCTGTTTATACAGCGCCTTTTATTTCTGTGCAATTTATTCTCTATATGCAAAAAGGAACGTTCTATCCAAATCGTTCCTTTTTGTTTGTAGATTATTTTATTTTTCAAATTTCTCAATCACGCATGTATGCGTCTTCGTTTTCTTATCATAAACGCGTATTTGCCGAGTGCACAGTAATGCCCGCGTCCCCTATTTACTTAATACCCCGTCGACAGCCTTTTTCCATCCGGCGTATTTTTTCTCCCGGATTTCATCGTCCATCTTCGGCTCATACACACTTCGTTTCATATTTCCCGCGAGTTTTTCCAGATCGTAGACCCCGGCTGAAATACCGGCCATATAAGCCGCCCCGATGCCGGAAAGCTCCTCCGCGTCCGGAATATTTACGCGTTTATTCGTAATATCGCTCTGGAACTGCATCAGATATCCGTTTCGTGTCGGGCCGCCGTCTACACGGAGTTCCTCGATCCGCATGCCGGTATCCTGCTCCATCGCACGGACAAGGTCGGTGATCTGGTAGGCAATGCAGTCGAGAGCCGCTTTTACCACCTCGGCTTTTCCTGTGGTGCGGGTAATTCCGCTGATCGATGCCGTTGCTTTCTCATCCCAGTACGGCGCACCAAACCCGGTAAATGCCGGAACCAGATACGTGCGGTCTGCCGGATTTGCCTCCCTCGCCAGTCCTTCCGTCTCTTTTGCCGAAGAAATCAGCTTCAGATCATCCTTCAGCCAGGTAATCACCGCTCCGGTGTAGTTCAGGTTGCCTTCCAGCACATAGTCCACCTTGCCGCCTCTTCCCCACGCAAGCGAAGTCACAACGCCGTGGCTGCTCTGAATCGGCTTGTCTCCAATGTTCATCATCAGCGAAGAACCCGTTCCGTACGTTGCCTTGATCATACCCGGTTTTAAGCAGCCCTGTCCGAACAGAGCCGCATGAGAGTCGCCTAATACACCACAGATCGGAACCGGCTCGGAAAACAATCCTTCCATCGTCGTGGTTCCATACACCGCATCGGAATCACACACCCTGGCCAACGCGCAGGCCGGAATTCCGAATATCTCACAGATCTTCTCATCCCACGCCAGCGTTTTCAAATTAAACAACTGCGTTCTCGACGCATTTGAAAAATCTGTTTTAAATGCATGATCCCCCGTCAGCTTGTAAACCAGCCAGCTGTCAATCGTACCCAGGCAGAGTTTCCCGTCCGCAGCACGTTTCTGTCTTTCTTCTCCGCCGTTTCGAAGCAGCCACGCCATCTTTGCAGCAGGAAAATAAGCCGAAAGCTGCAGACCCGTCGCCTCGCGGATCTCCTCTGCGTGCCCCTGCTCCGCAATCTCCTGCGCAATCCCGCTTGCGCGGCCGCATTGCCATACAATGGCCTCTTCCAGTGGTTCCCCGGTCGCCTTATCCCAGATCGCCGTCGTCTCACGCTGATTGCTGATGCCGATTCCGGCGATTGTTTCCGGTGCAACACCGGACTCTGCCACCAGCGTTTTTACCGTCTGTACTGTATTCCGGTAAATCTCATTCAGATCATGGGACACCCATCCCTTTTCATTGACAATCTGCCGGTGCGGCAGGTCGGTACGGCGGAGTAAATGTCCCACCCCGTCAAAGAGCAGCGCTTTCGTTCCCTGCGTGCTCTGATCAATTCCGATAATATACCTTTTCTCCATATTTCCAACTCCATTACTATTATAGATAAAGAAACGTCCCTGCACCCCGGGCCTTCCACAGTCCGGGCACGCAGGAACGTCATAAACATCATTATTTCAGTAATTCTTTCGCTTTCGCTACAATGCCTTCCGCATTCAGTCCATAGTGATCAAACACTTCTTTGGACGTTCCTGTAATGACCGGCGCATCCGGCAGAGACATAGGAACGACTTTGCGCGGGCATTCCGCACCGACCACCTGGCTCACCATCGAACCAAGGCCGCCAAATGGAGCGTGCTCTTCGATCGAAATGACAACTTTTGCCTTCTTTGCAGCCTCTACCAGGCCCTCTTTGTCCAGCGGTTTCACACAGTACATATCGAGCAGTCCTGCGCTGATTCCCTCTTCTTTCAGCATAGCAGCTGCATCAAGCGCCGGGCGGACCATCTCACCGCAGGCTACCAGTAAAACATCGGTGCCTCCGAGAGAACCGTCGCCTTATCCATCTCAAACGGGGTATTTTCTTCGCTGTAAATATCCGCAACGGCATTTCTTCCCACTCGGATATAAGCCGGTTTTTCATCGGTAAGGAGCGCCTCAACCAGTTTTGCTGTCTGGAAGCGGTCGCTCGGCAGATAAACGCGCATGTTCGGAATAGCTGCCATTGCTGCGATGTCCTGTGCAGAATGATGCTCATGCCGAGTGCGCCGTAGCTCACACCGCCGCTGATACCGATCAGCTTTACATTGGTGTTGGAGTATGCACAGTCAATCTTTGCCTGCTCATAGCTTCTTGTAGAAAGGAAGCACGCCGGAGATGCCGCAAATGCTTTCTTGCCGCATTTTGCAAGACCGGCAGAAACGCTGACCAGATCCTGCTCCGCGATACCCATCTCCACAAACTGCTCCGGATACGCATTTGCAAACGGTGTCAGGGAAGCACTTCCCCTGGAATCGCTGCAGAGCACCACGATATCTTTATCCGTCTCGGCATGTTTCATTAAAACCTCGCAAATGGCCTGTCTGTTTGGAATCTTATTCATAACAGTGCTCCTTTCTCTCATCCAGATCCTTCATGATCTGTTCTACTTCCTCCGGTGTCGGCACTTTATGATGCCACTCCGCCTTATTTTCCATCACGGAAGAACCACAGCCCTTCGTTGTGTTTGCAATAATAACCGTCGGTTTTCCCTTGCAGTGTTTCGCCAGCTCAAACGCATGAACGAGCGCGTCCATATCGTTGCCCGGTACGGAAAGAACATTCCATCCGAACGCTGCCCATCTCTCCTCCTGGCTGTCCTGTTTCATGACATCCTCGGTATTTCCGGAGATCTGCAGACGGTTGCGGTCTACGATCGCACAGAGGTTGTCCAGCTTGTAGTTTCCTGCGGACATTGCGCCCTCCCAGACAGAGCCTTCTGCCAGCTCGCCGTCACCCATAACGGTGTAGACACGATAATCTTTTTTATCCATTTTTCCTGCCAGCGCCATTCCCACGCAGACCGGAAGTCCGTGGCCGAGAGAACCGGAATTCATCTCGATGCCCGGCAGTTTATTGTTCGGATGGCCGATGTACGGGCTGCCGAATTTGGAGAATTTTTCAATGACCTCTTCCATCGGGAAGAACCCCTTTGCCGCAAGTACTGCATAATATGCCTCAACGGAATGACCTTTACTCATCACAAAACGATCGCGGTCCGGGTCGTCCATGTTCTTAAGGCTGATGTTCATCTCTTTAAAATACAGCGCTACAAGCACATCAATGACACTCATGTCACCGCCGATGTGGCCGCCCTTGCCGGAAACTACCATTTCCACTACTTTCTTCCGCAGATCATACGCCAGACAACTCAATTCCTTGTATTCACTCATGATTTTCGTTCTCCTCTTAAATATGCTTTGACATCTTCCTCAATCGGATCATATAAATCCGGGGCAATGCCGATGTATTTGCATGCTTCATACAGAACCGGCACAACGTTCTCGTGGATACCGACGCAGTGGTGGATGTACGGTCCTTCCACGATTTTTGCTCCAGGCGTTTCAGGTTCTGTACCTCAACCCATACGTAGGTTCCCTTCGTATAAGGTCCCTCGACACCTTTTGCATTTCCAAGCAGCAGGGAGTACTCTCCGTTGTCTCCGTCGAAACGCGCCAGTGTCATTTCGCCTAATTTTGCCTGCGCCTCTACAGCGCCCGGATGGCTGAATGCCAGAGGATAACCGATCGTCGGTTTTTCCTGTGCAACAGAAATCGGCCACGGTCCGCAGTGCTGCAGCAGCTCGCCGTTCTCGTTGTCCGGGTGACGCACCGTCCAGTCGGCAAAGAAGCTTCTCTTATCGTTTCTGCCGGCAGCCTCTACCAACAGAGCGGTGATGGCGCCATGGATATCGGTCTCACAGACGACCGGAATTCCCTCTTCGTTCAGCAGGGAGTTTGCCGCACACGGCATGATGCCGATCTCACCCTGCAGTGCGTTCCAGCACTGGATCGCGATGGCATTGCAGGAATATTTTGCAGCCAGATTCTTCATCGCAACCTTCAGAGCTGCTACATTTTCCAGCTCTTCCGGTTTGATCTTTACACACATATTGGTATTACAGTATGCAACGACTTTTTCTACCTCGCTGCCCTCTGCTTTTACTTTTTTCATCTCCGCAGTCAGTTCCGGAAGCGGAATCGGGGAAAGCTGAATGTTGAATTTTTCCAGCAGCTCACCCTCGTTGCACATGGTAGACCAGAAGTCGAACGGACGCGGTCCGATCTGAAGGATTCTGGTGTGGCGGAAGGTATCTACCACATTACATACAGCAAGGAAATCCTTGATGCCGCGCTCAAATTCCGGATCAGTCAGACGGCAGTTCGTCATGTAGGTGAATGGAACGCCAAAACGGCGCAGCACTTTTCCGGTTGCAAACAGGCCGCACTGGCTGTCGCGGAGACGCACACCGTTCTCATCCGGTCTCTCATCGCGCGGTCCCCAGAGGAGTACCGGAAGCCCCATTTCCTTTGCCAGTCTTGCACAGACATATTCCGTTCCGAAGTTTCCGTGCGGGAAGAAAATTCCCTTTACGTTTTCACGGCGGAATTTCTCCTGGATTTCTCACGGTCCGCCTCATCGTAAAACAGACCCTCCTCGTTGATGTCTGTGATATCGACAAATTCAACGCCGAGCTCTTTTAAACGCTCTCTCGTCAGGTTGGCGTATTTTACGGCATCCGGGGCACTGAAAATGCTTCTTCTCGTAGGTGCAAATCCGATCTTAATTGATTTCATATTCATTTCCTCCTCTTAATTTTCTTTAAATTCTGCTAAATTATATCTTGAATTTTCCTGTTCTTTATGGCTCTTATATTACTAAATTCTTTTGAACTTGTCAACATCCATTCAGCTTTATTAAATCTTTTTTTAGTAATTTACACAAAAAAGAATGGCTGTCTTTATGCATTTCTTCATATTTCATTTTTTTACAGTTCAGAAGTTGACTTCTTTTTTAATTCATATTAAAATCAATGCATAAGTTTAACATTTTTCAAATAAATACTGAAATAAATTTCAACACCCCGCATGCAAAAAACAAACGAAAGCACCATGCGGCTGATTTTATCGAACAGGAGCTGAACTCTTATGAATATTTCTGCGAAAGAACTGGCAAAGCTGATCAACGTATCGCCTGCCACGGTTTCTATGGTTTTCAATAACAAACCCGGCATCAGCGATGCCACAAGAGAGCTGGTTTTAAAAACCGCAGCCGAGTATGGCTATGCGCCGAAAAAAAATGAATCCTCCGGCGCTTCCTCCCGCATTATTCAGCTGGTCAATTATAAAAAGCACGGAAAGGTCGCTGCCGACACGCCGTTTTTCTCCCAGCTGACCGAAGGAATCTCCACCGAATGCACCCGCCAGAGCTGTGCGCTTCATATCTCCTATTTTTATGAGACCATGGATATTGACAGCCAGCTCGATGCACTCCGCGCTGTGGACTGTGAGGGCATTCTTCTTCTTGCAACCGAAATGGCTCCGTCCGATTTCCGCAAGTTCCGCGATTTTTCTGTTCCGATCGTTGTCGTGGACTGCTATTACGATGAGCTCGATTACGACTGCGTTCTGATCAACAACATTCAGGGGGCGTTCAACGCCACGAATTATCTGATCCAGTGCGGACACAAAAACGTGGGCTACTTTCACTCGAGCCTCGACATCAGCAACTTCTCCGAACGCGCCGACGGCTACTACAAAGCGCTCCGTGCAAACGGCATCAGCACCTCGCATCCATATGTTCACCTGGTTTCCCCGACCTCGGACGAAGGCTACCGCGACATGCTGCGCCTTCTCGAGTCGAAAGCGCCGATCGCGGATGCTTACTTTGCCGATAATGACATTATTGCTGCGGCCGCTATGCGTGCGCTGCGTGAAAACGGCTACCGCATCCCGGAGGATGTCTCTATCATCGGCTTTGATGACGTTCCGATGTGCGATATGATGGTTCCGCCGCTTTCCACTATGAAGGTCAGAAAACGCGAGCTTGGAGCCACTGCCGTCCAGCGCCTGCTTGACCGCGTGGCCGATCCGAAACGCGAATGTCTGAAAATGTGCATGGCAACCAAGCTGGTGAAGCGCCAGAGTGTTTCCAGACGTTAAAGTTTTTTGGATGAGGCTGTCGTCCAGCGCGTGTCTGAAAAATCATTTCCGCAAGCTGCAAGCCCCACTTTATGGGAGATTTTGCCCTCATTCGGTTGCCGTAGCGGGTTTAAGCCGCCCTCATTCGGACAAAATCTCCCACCACCTGGAACTTGCAGCTTGCGAAAAGCCATTTTCAGACACGCTCTGTACGGCAGCCTCACCTTTTTTATTTTGAAAGGAGTTTTTTTTATGCAATCTGCAAATGACCTGAAACAGCTTTTATTCAGTATCAATCACAAAAGCTATCCCGCCTATAAATCCACCGTGGCGCCTATCAGTTTCCGCGCTACACACTCTCCATCGACCACGTCCAGGGCGATCCGTTCGCCGCTCCGTCGCGGGTCAGCGTTCATATCAGCGGCAAAACCGCTGCGTTTCCGGCTTTTCTCTACGACACATATGAAAAGCGCGTCGCCCTCCAGGATTACCTGCTGCGCCAGTTTGCGCGCGCCATCGCACCGTATTCGTTCCGCGCAAGGGTTCCGGCAAAAGTGGTCTGCTGGGGATAAGCCGCTGCGGACAGGAAATTCTTGAGCTACTGCCTGTGTTCTGAATCCTTCCGACGGCAGTCTTGTCGTCAACATGGAAATCGGCTTTCCGGCCAACGGCCGCACCATCGCCTCGCAGGAGCTGATCCGCATTCTTTTCGACTTTCTTCCCGGCTGCGTAGAAAAATCACTGTTCTACCGTGCTCTGGATCCAAAAGCATGTGCCAATGTCGCCTATCTCTGTGAGGACCAGCAGGCGATCCGTTCCGCATTAAAAGAAAAAGGGCTTACTGCTTCATCGCCGACGGCTCCATTCTCCCGCGCGAGACCGGTGTTTCTGATCTGCCGATGAATCACGCCGTTCCGTTTACCTCACCGGAATCCTTACGCATTACCCTTGATCTTCCGAACCGCGGACCTGTTTCCGGCATGGGAATTCCACTCGGCGTCACACTGATCGTAGGCGGAGGCTTCCATGGAAAATCTACCCTGCTGCAGCGCTTGAGCGCGGCGTATACAACCACATTGCCGGGGACGGCCGTGAATATGTCATCACCGATGCAAGCGCCGGAAAGCTCCGCTCCGAGGACTCCAGAAGCATCAGCAACGTCGATATCTCCCTCTTCATCCACAATCTTCCCGGAAAGAGCGACACCACCTCATTTTCGACTGCAGATGCCAGCGGAAGCACCTCACAGGCCGCCAACGTGATCGAGGGCATCGAATCCGGCACGAGCCTCTTTCTGATCGACGAGGACACGTCCGCCACCAACTTTATGGTGCGCGATGAGCTGATGCAGCGCGTCGTTGCCGACAGCGAGGAACCGATCACACCGTTTATCAGCCGCGTGCGGGATCTGTATGAGAAGCTCGGCATCTCGTCGATTCTCGTTGCCGGAAGCTCCGGTTCTTACTTCCACGTGGCAGACACTGTCATTCAGATGAAAGAATACGTTCCTTATGACATTACGGATCGCGCAAAAACCACAGCCGCGGAATTTCCGCCGTTTACTGCCTCCGTACGCCCTTTTTCCGTTCCAGCCTTCCATCGCTGCCCGCAGCCGGGCAAAGGCCTGACGGGAAGTGACCGCACGAAAGTCAAAGTGATGGGACGTGAATCCATCCTCATCAACAAATCTCTGACGGATCTGCGCGCGTGGAACAGCTCACGGACAATGAACAGCTGAACGGGCTGGCTGCGCTCCTTTTAGAAGCCGCGGAGCACAAGATGGACGGTAAGAAAACACTGGTGCAGGTAGTGGATCTGCTGGAAAAACAGATGGATGAAAAAGGCCTTGCTTCTCTTCTCGCTCCTGGAAGACCCAGCGACCTAGCACGGCCGAGACAGCAGGAAATCTTTGCATGCCTGAACCGGTGCAGGGAACTGCGGTTCTGAGAAAATTTGTAACAATTCAGAGCCATAAAAAATCTTCAGGCAAACCTTGTTCTTTTCAGAATCTATCGGTTTGGCTGAAGATCTTTTTTATCTTTTATTTTTCAATTATTTATTCCCCGCAGATCCGCAGAATCGCCTCCGCGAAGATCACAACGCATTCTTTCAGGCATTCGATTTCCACGAACTCGTCTGCTCCGTGCATACGGTTGTCGACTTCAAGGTCCGCGCATCCAAACGCAACACCGTTTTTCAGATGATGCACATACGTTCCGCCGCCGATCGCAAATGGTTTGCCTGGTTTTCCAGTGACATCCGTGTAGCACTGCAGCAGGGTCTGGACAAACGGGCTGTCGGCCGGGACGTGGTGTGGTGGGAACATTCCGCTGCCTTCCATGGAGAAGCCGCCTTTTTTCATGTTCTGCCCGGCGGTATCGTACAGGTTTTCTTTTGTCGCGCAGATCGGGGCGCGGCAGTCGTAGGAACCGGTCAGGGTTTTGCCGTCGTAGTTCATGAGGTCGAGGCTTAAGGTGAGCTCGCCGGACTCTTCATCTGACATGGCGACACCGAGGCCTGCGCCTTTGCCGTCGCCGTGCGGGTAAACTTTTGCAAGGAAACTGATGTCGTTTTTCAGTTCACTCTCTTCCATTCCAACGGATGCGAGAAGCTGCAGCAGTGCGGTCAGTGCGTTGTTACCCATTTCCGGGTGGATGCGTGGGCAAAGGCACCGCAGGCGGTGATTTTTATATTGCCGTTTTCGGTGTCTTCCAGAACGAAGGAAACGCCGGTCTTCTGCTCAGTCTCGTCAGCGCAGGTTTTCAGGTCTTCTTTTGCCATGCCGGCAAGCTCTGCATATGCTTTGCCTGGTACAACGTTCAGTTTGGTGCCGGCCTGTAAGGATACGAGGCGCACGCCTGTCGTTCCGGCAGCGGATGTTTTTTCGAAGTGGCCGCGCATGCCGCCTTTTTCAATGTTGATGACCGGGAATTCGGCATCCGGTGAGAAGGTGCATGGTGCTTCCACTTCTTTCTTATAATAATATTCGAGGTCAGAGCTTCCACACTCCTCGTCGAACCGAGGACAAGACGGACATTTTTCTTTAATGGGTAACCGAGTTCTTTGACAGCGCGCATTGCGTAGATAGCTGCGATCGCCGGTCCTTTGTCGTCTGCGGTTCCGCGGCCGAACATTTTTCCTTCTTTGATGAGCGGGGTGAATGGATCGGTCTCCTGCCAGCCTTCGCCTGCCGGTACGACATCGAGATGGGCGAGAATATCAAGGCCCTTTTCTTCCTGATTAAAGTCAGCTGCAATCGCGTAGTTGTCGTAGTTGGTTACGGCAAAGCCGTATTTTTCCAGAATTTCGATTCCCTGCGCCAGTGCTTCTGCCGCCGGTGCGCCGAATGGTTTGCCTGGCTCTGCCGCCTGTTTTTCGCTTGGAATCCGGATCAGGCTTTTCAGATCCTCGATCATTTCGGATTCGTGGTTTTCAATATATGTTCTCAATTCTTCTTTCCGCATCGTAACTTCTCCTTTTCTCTTCTCTGGCACCGTCGCAGTGCCGTTCTTTTCCTATCATAGCGCAGAAAGAGCAGAAAATCCACATTTTCTGCTCTTTTTCCAAATAATCATTTGTTTTTGTCCAAATTGACTGTAATTTCATAATAATCACACGGATGCGCCGTAAGCCCCGTCACGCCCTCACCGGATACCATCGACATTTTGAGGTGTGATGCGAAGAAAAACATGTGGTCATCCAGCAGCGTCTGCGTCATCTCGATGGCCAGTTCGGTTCGTTTTTCGGTATCAAACTCGCCGCTTAACTGCTGCTCCAGCATCTCGAGTGTCTCACTGTAATAACCGCCGCGGTTCTTGGAGGAATCCTGCAGGCAGTGCGTTGTAAAGAAATACTCGGGATCGCCCGTCGGTGCGCTGACAAATGCGCTGACATAAACATCCCAGTTTCCTTTTTTCAGCAGTTCCAAATGATTTGCCGTGCACTGGATCTGTACTTCGATTCCGATTTTCTTCAGCGATGCCTGTGCACTCTCCGCGAGAAGCGGCAGTTCCTGGCGGCTCGGATACGTGAGCCAGCAGATGGTCAGGCGTTTTCCGTCTTTTTCCACGTAGCCGTCGCCGTCCTCATCGGTCCAGCCTGCTTCAGCCAGCAGTTCTCTGGAATACTCAAGATCATAGGACTCCTCCTGCACTTTGCTGTCGCCGAATGCAAAGTAAGAGGGGAACGGGCCTTCCGCCACGCTTCCGTTTCCTTCCATCAGCGTATTCACAAAGCCCTCCCGGTCGATCGCTCCGATGACTGCCTCGCGCACGCGGTCGTCCTGCAGCACCTCGGATGATCCGTTGAACTGTCCGAAGAAGGTACGCGACGTATCCGCCGAAGAAATCGTGTATGGTTCATCGCGGAACAGGATCAGATTGGAATATGGCAGGCCGTACGCCGCGTCGAGCTCGCCTGACTGTAACGCCATCGTCATCGTATCGCCGTCGCGGATCGTTTTTACTTCGATCCGGTCGAGCTTTGGCGTTCCGTTCCAGTAATTGTCATTTTTCACGAGCGTCAGTCCCTGATCCGTCTCCACCTGTACTGCGCGGTACGGGCCGGTTCCGGCGACATTGCCGTCATCCGTCACACCTGCCTGCATATCAATGATGCATCCATATGGGTCAGACAGATAATTCAGAAGCGCCGGGACAGGCTGTTCGGTGTGAATTGTTACGATCAGGCCGTCTGCCTTGATGCTCTCAATTTTCAGATCCCCGCGTGCACGGTCATGTACTGCGATCAGATCCTCGAGACATTCTTTGACCGCCTCTGCGTCGAGAGTGCGCCCACTCGTAAAGGAGATGCCTTCATGCAGTGTAATCCGCCATGTTGTATCGTCCACAATCTCATAGCTTTCTGCCAGCCATGGCTCGATCTCCATAGAATCGGAATAATGAAACAGCGTCTCACCGATCCCATAGCGGATACACGCCCAGCCGGAATAGCCGTTGTGCGGGTTGACATCGGACTCGTCGTTTTCGGCGTTGAATGTCGTGTCGCCGTATACGAAAACTTTTTCATCTGTACCATCTGCCGCTGTGCTCTGACAACCAGAAAACAGTACCACCGCCAGAATGCCGCACAAAACATATGCAATTTTTTTCCTTCTGCCGTTCTTTCTCTGCATTCTGTACTTCTCCTGTTTTCGCAAATGGCACCACCATTTCCGCTGTCTGATTTTCTGTTTCAACAGTTTTCTCACAGACTATACTCCATCAACAGTTTCGTATATTCCTCTTTCGGGTACTCCAATACCTCCCGCGTCTCCCCCTGCTCCACGATTTTTCCCTGCCGCATGACAATCACACGGCTGCAGAGTTCCCGCACCAGCGCAAGGTCGTGGCCGATCCACAGCATCGCAAGTCCTTCTTCCCGCTGCAGTTTTTTCAGCAGTTGAACGATCTGCGCCTGTACCGCCGCATCGAGCGCACTCGTTGCCTCGTCGCAGATCAGAAGAGACGGCTGCACAGCAAGAGCCCGCGCAATTGCGGCTCTCTGGCACTCTCCGCCGCTCGTCTCGCGGGGATAGCGCATCGCCGTTTCCGAACTAAGTTCCACTTTTTTCAGCAGCTCCGGCAGATGAAGACACGCCTCTTTCCGGCTCATTCCCTGATTCCGAAAAGCTTCCAGAATCCCGGTTTCGAGCGTCTGCATTGGATCGAAGGAATCCTGCGGGATCTGGAATACCATCTGTATTTTCCGGTAAACTTCGCGCTGCCGCCTGCCTTTTCTTCCGAGGATTTCCTCGCCTTCCAACAGAACGCTGCCTGCATCCGCCTGGACCAATCCGGTGATCAGACGGGCCGTCGTGCTTTTTCCGCATCCGCTCTCCCCGATCAGGCCAAGACATTCCCCCGCATCCAGTGTGAAGCTGATGCCGTCCACGGCGGCAAATTCCGTTTCCCGGCCGGTTCCAGCAAAGTTTTTGCTTAAGTTGTTTACTTCCAGCATGTTATGATTATGCATCGTTCTTCCCTCTTCCCGGCACAGCCGCAAGGAGATTTTTTGTATATTCATCCTTGGGGTGATCGAAAACCGTCCTTGTCTCCCCCTGCTCCACGATGTTTCCATCCTTCAAAACAGCAACCCGGTCTGCCATCTGCTCGAGAACCGCAAGATTGTGCGTCACCAGCACCATCCCCGTCTGCTCTTTCTGCTGCAACGCCTGAAGCTCCCGCAGCACCTGCGCCTGCGAAACCACATCGAGTGCACTCGTCGGCTCGTCCGCCAGAAGAAGCGACGGATGCAGCAGCATTGCGAGCGCAATCCCGACGCGCTGGTTCATGCCGCCGGAGAGCGACGATGGATAGCTGTTCCAGATCGTCTCGCCATCCGAAAGCCCCATATCCGCAAATCGCTGGAGCGTCATATCTTTGATTTCTCTGCGGCTTTTTCTGCCAGACATTCCCCCAGAAATCGGGGTGATGAATCCGCAGCGTTTCTCATGGGCGCGCACGCTTTCACAGATCTGTGCTCCGATTTCCGGGTCGGACAGAGTGATGCCCCTGTATTCTGGAAAATCATACCAATTTCTGAACCGCACAGACTCCGCAGCTTCTTTTCGGACATGCCCGTCAGCTCCTCTCCGCGAAATGTGATCTGCCCGCCGGTGATGGAACCATTCTTTCCCATCAGCCGCAGGATCGCTCGCAGCAAGGTACTTTTTCCACTGCCCGACTCCCCGGCGATGCCGACGGTTTCTCCTTTTTCGACGGAAAAACAGATGTTATTTAAAATTTGCTCCCCTTCATAACAGACAGAAAGGCCGCTGATTTCCAGCAGTTTTTCGCTCATGTTTTTGCTCCCTTTGTTTCCATTTTCGTTTGCCCCTTATCCCTGATCCACCGTTTTCCGTACCGCCTCACCAAGCAGATTGCAGACAAGAACGGTCAGAAAAATCGCCAGTCCCGGCGCCAGAATGACCCAGGGCGCGGTCTGCAGCATACTTCTTCCGTTGCTCATCATCGCTCCCCACTCCGCCGACGGCGCTTCCGCACCAAGGCCGAGGAAGGACAGACCTGCGATTTCCAGCATCATCGTTCCGATATCGAGCACCGCTGTGACAATCGTCTGCCCCGCAAGATTCGGCAGAATATGGCGTCCGATCATCTTCCATGTTCCGTTTCCTGTAAGGCGCGCCGCCGCGATGAACGGCATGTGTTTCAATGCCAGCACACGGTTCCGCGCAAGCCGTGCATATTTCGGCCAGGAAACAAGGATCAGCGACACAACGGCTCCCGTCATGCCGCTCTGCAGAACGCCGGAAAATGCGATTGCAAATACCATACCCGGAAAGGCCAGAAAAATATCGGAGATCTGCATCAGAACCGTATCCGTTTTGCCTTCCAGCCAGCCGCTGAAAATTCCGGCGAGTGTTCCGATCAGAGCGCTTGCCGCAACGACAAGAAGTGCTGAAAAATGCTGACCCGCGCGCCGGAGAGAATCCTTGAAAACAGATCTCTTCCATAGCGGTCCGTCCCCATCCAGTGCGCCGCGGACGGCGGAAGAAGGGACAGTTCCAGATTCTGCTCATACGGATCGTACGGTGTCAGATGGGCCGCACACGCGGCAAACAGCAGTAGCGCACCGGCGAGGATGCCATAAAAAAGGATCTTTCTTTTCTGTTCTTTTTTCATCGCATTCCCTCCAACTTCGCCCGCGGGTCCAGTGCACCCATCATCAGATCAGCAATGAGATGCAGCAGCAGATAGATCGCCGCCATCCACACCAGATATGCCTGAATCACGGGAATATCGTGCATGGAAACGGCATCCACGGCCATTTTTCCGACACCATTCCACATGAAAATCGTCTCAACGATGGCGGTTCCTCCAAGCAGCGAACCGGCGGATAAGAATAGCAGCGTGACCATCCGAAGCAGCACGGATTTTAATACATTTCCGAGCAGAATCCGGTTTTCACTTAACCCACGTGCCCGTGCACCCGCCACGTACTCCTGCTCCAGCTCTGCAAGCACGGCAGAACGCACCTGACGGGTGTATTTTGCCGTCATCGAAACCGCAAGCGTCGCCGCCGGAAGCACACAGCTTTTCCATCCCTTTCCCATACTGAGAACCGGAAAAAGATTCCATTTCAGCGAAAAGAAATACAAGAGAAGAAGTGCAGTGAAAAACCCCGGAAACGAATTACCTGCAAAGCAGAACAGGCTGATACCGCGGTCCGCCCACGTATTCTGATATTTTGCACTTAAGATACCGAGCGGAAACGAAAGACAGACCGTCATGGCAAGCGCCAGCGCCGCAAGTGCAATCGTTGCGGGCAGTTTTTCGCAGAAGCTTACAAGCACCGGTTTGCCGGAAACGTACGACTCCCCGAAGTCACCGCGCAGGGCGTTTTTCAGCCATTGCAGGTACTGGACAGCTTTCGGCTCATTCAGTCCCAGCTCCTCCCGCATCGCTTCTTTTTCCGCCTCCGACATCACGCCGCCACTGCTGCTCTCTTTTAAATCCACCGCATCGACCGAGGAAAGTCCCGTCAGCAGAAAAGCGAGAATCGTCACGCCGAGGAATACCGGAATCAGGCGAAGCAGTCGTTTTAACAGATATGTTTTCACAAATACTCCTTTACTGCTTCACGGCACAAATCGAAAACATCGGTGCCGGGTTATAGAACTCGTCTTTTTCCAGATAAATGCGTTTTCCAAGGCTCGTATCAATGCGGATTTCTCCCGCTGTGTTTTCGCACAGCACCGCCACATCGTACGCCGGCCGGTTTTTGCGGCTGATCGGGAGCTGTGATTTGATCCGTTCGCACTCTTCGAGCATCTCGTTTCCAACCTTGAAATGGGCATGCGCCTCCGGAAGTCCCTTCGTATCGGCAACATCTTCTTTTCCGTAATTGGCATCGAAGTTCAGCAGCACACCGCCCGTTTTCAGCACACGCATCCACTCGCCGTAAGCATGCTCCGCATTCGGCAGCGTCCACGTCAGGTTTCGGGAAATGACAACATCGAACGTTTCATCCGCAAACATCGGATTTTCCGCGTCCATGACCTGGAAGCAGCAGTCGGCATTCTCTTCTTCGGCAAGCTGGATTGCATTCTCAATCATCTCCGGTGTCAGGTCGATGCCGAATACCTCGTGGCCCTCTTTTGCCAGCAGGATCGAGAAAAATCCGGCTCCGCAGCCCACATCAAGGATCTTTAACCGTCTTCCCGCCGGGATCTGTTTTTCAATCTCTTTCATCCAGCGCTTCGCAATCGGGTTTGCAAGTTCGGAGCGTCTCTGCTCTAAAAGCTCTCGCTCCGTTTCTCCCAGTAATGGACAATCTGCTCTTTGCGGTCGTCGTACTCCGGCTCGCGCACAATTCTTCCGTAAGCAACGACAGGGCCACCTTCTGTTACCATATCGCCCGGTTTTGCCGCCGGATACCAGAGACCGTCTTCGGAAGCCGCCTGATATTTTTCGCCGCGGCGGACGGTCACATCACCAAGCTGGAAGGACTGCTCTGCGCTTTTTCCGCGCGCACCAGAAACATCGGTGTCGATGCATAGTTCAGTCTCTCTTCCTCGCTCCAGACGCGCTTCCAGATTTCGGAATCGGTCTGGATGGAACAGACGCCGAGGGATTCGAGCACCTTCGTATCCCACGCCGGCCGTTCCATCGCAGAGAGCGGCACCTGGCGCGCAATATTTTCCATGCGGTCAATGTCCGTGCACAGATAATGGTCGTCGAGCTGCTGCTCTTCCACTTTCTTCCGGTCTGCCTCGTACGCTTCTTTTTTCTCCTCGTCATAGAGATAACCGTACCAGTCGCATCAAAATTGAGCAACACGCCGCCCGGTTTCAGGACACGCATCCACTCTTGGTATGCCTGCTCCGGCTTTTCCAGATTCCAGGTCAGATTTCTGGAAATGACAACATCAAAGGTCTCATCCGCAAACTCCAGATTCTGTGCATCCATCCGCTGCAGCGTCACGCGCTCCAGACCGTATTTCGTATATTTTCCCAGATTCTCTTTCGCCTTTTCCAGCATCTCCTCCGTGTAGTCAACAGCCGCCACCGTATAACCTGCCTCCGACAAAATCATCGGGAAGAATCCCGGGCCGGTTCCGATATCGAGAATCTTCATCTCTTCTTCTTTTTCTCTGGAAATTGCTCCTCTAATACATGCAGCCACGCTTCTCTCTGGCTTCCCGCCAGTTCTTTTTCATTGACCTCAGAATACCCCTCCGCACGGGTTCCCCAGTAGGAGGCAATTTCCTGTAATAATTCCTGTTCCATATCTTCCGCTTCTTCTTTTTCTTCCATTTCCGGTTTTCATCCGCAGACCGGCGCGGCCGTTTTCCAACCGCTCAAATATTCCTTTACTCTACCAAAATCGGCCGTTTTCACAAGCCCCCACGGGGGATATCCTTAACGCCGGCGCAGGTTCCTGTCCCTTTTCCTTTGGCATTTTGTCCAATCCCGGGTTTCTTTCTTCCCTCTCCATCGGCAAATTTGATATTTTTTCTCGACATCCCTATACTTTTGTGCTATAACAGCACAGTGCTTTAACGCGTCAAAGTCAAAAAGTACAAGAGGAAAAAGAAATGAAGATAATTGTATGTATGAAACAGATGCCGGCCGGCACGAAAGTGGATATCGATCTGGAAACCGGCGCCATGAAGCGGATGTCCGGCGATACACGGACGAATCCATATGATCTTCTTGCACTCGAAACTGCAATTTCTCTCCGTGAAAAACTTGGCGGAACCGTGACCGTGCTGACCATGGGGCCTCCGCAGGCGGAAACCATGATGCGCGATGCCTACGCATGCGGTGCCGATGATGCCGTCATTCACTCGGTTCTCCTTTATATTGCCAGAATACCATCAGCTTTCTTGTCGCCGTATCCTCGCTGTATGTATATTTTACGGACCCGAGTCCGTAATAGCTGCAAAGATAGCCGGAAGCCTTATCGAGAAGCTCCGGTCGGGCTTCCATGACCTGTGCCATCAGATCATCGGTGGCAAATTTAAATTCGGAATACTCTTTTGTCTCTTCAATATCCGTCTCCATTTCCCACAGAATCTGCGTCGCATCAAATGTATCCATGTACCGGCCGATCTGGCGGTAATACTCGAGGTCATCTGCATTGCACGCCGGGAGCGGCAGATTCGTATCCGCCTGATGCGTGTCCGAAAATTCCGCATCAGAAACGCAGAGAAAATCGTAGTAGATCAGGTCGTCCGGCAGATTGTACTCGCCGCTCTCGCCCTCTGCGAATACCGGGTCGCCCCAGGTTACATCGACGTTGTAATAATTGTCTCCGCACTTTACGATATTCCAGCCGTGCGCCTCGCCGGTGTCTGTCGTTCCCGTCACATAAATGACCGGGATGTCCAGGCGGTTCATCAGATACTGGAACGTTCTGGCATAGCCTGCGCAGACCGTCTGTCCGTTCACAAGTCCGCTGTAGAGTGTCTGATTCTCCGGCGCATCTTTCACATAATCAATCTGCCGGATACATTTTTCGAAGACAGCCTTGATCTTCCCATAGTCATCCATCGAACGGTCGATATCACTTAAGAAATCATTTCCCGCCCCTTTGATCTGGGTCTGGCGGCCTGTGATCTCCTCCGCAGAAATCGTGTATTCTGGAACTACCTCACAGTAGTTTTTCGGCTCACCGTATCCCGTGACATGTGATGCTCCGTTGATCCAGCAGTACTCCGGGTAATCCATATAGACCCATCCGTAAACCTCCGCCGTCACATCGGGATCGCCGCCTTTTGTGATGATGGTTTCCTGGTGTTCCGCGATTCCCTGCACCAGTTCGCGGTAAATCATCTGTCTGTTTTCATCGAGCTGGCTGTAATAATACCGCTTCGCCAGCTCCTCCTCATCTGTATTTTCCGCCTGAAACTGTGTTGCGCCATTCTCTGACAGACCATTGTTTTCGTCTGCCGTCTGTGAAGCAGTGCTGCTGTCCGCTCCGCTTCCGTTCTGCGCGGGATCGCTCTCATCAAATTCTCCGAATACCAGATAAGCCGCCAGCAGGGCAAGCATAAGCGGAAGCAGCGCCCGCAGCGGTCTCTTCCGTCTTCGTCTGTGTCTTCTCTTTGCCATTCTTCTTTTCTCCCAGATACGTTAAAACGCCGTCACACAGTGCATCCGCCACCTTTTTCTGGTACTCCTTTGTGTTCAGGAGCGCTTCCTCCTCCGGATTTGAGAGGAATCCGCACTCGCAGATCACCAGCACTGCATCTGTCTTCTTCAGCATGTAATACGTTTTGTTTCCCTTGCTTTCCTGTGATTCGCCGGATCGAGCCCCGCGACCAGTGCAGCCTGCATGCAGAGCGCCAGTTTTTCGCCTTCTTTTGAATCCGTATAATAAAACACCTGCGCCCCTTTGACCGCCGCATCCGGGTAGCTGTTCTGGTGAATGCTGATCACACAGTCCGGCTTTTTTTCATGAATCAGCTGCACGCGCCGCTGCAGATCCTGCACTTTCGCATTCACGGCTCCCGGATCGGAGAGATCATCCTCCCCTTCCCGCGTCATCACCACAAGAATTCCCTGCTTTTCCAGCTTCTTTTTCAGCAGACGGGCAATCGCAAGGTTGATGTCCTTTTCTTTGACACCGTTTGCCCCGATTTTGCCGGGATCGTCGCCGCCGTGGCCGCTGTCCAGCACCACTACTTTTGTGGCTGCCTTCTGTGCTGCCACCAGCCGTGCGCCCTCGCGGGACAGAACATACGCCGCCGAAAGCAGAATCACCGCCATCAGCCATTCCAGTTTTTTCCCTTTTTCCAAATGAAAAGCCCCCTGCTGCAAATTTCCTTTCTTGGTCATTTTATGCAGCAGCGGGGCAGGTTACAACTCTTATTGCTTCCGGTTACTCTTCCTCATCTTCTTCATCATGCGCGCGATTCGGGATTTCATCCTCTTCTTCGTCGTTGTCATCATCGAGATAATCCGGCTCATTTTCGAGATTGATGACTGCGGAATTTTCGACGATTTCGTCTTCTTCCTCTGCTTCTTCTGCGGTATCTTCACGGTCTGGCTCTGCGGCTGTTTCTTTTGCCTCTCCGGGAAAGATACTTTTTACCGGATCTTTCATGAAGGTTTCCACTTCCGATGCAGAACGTTTCATCTCCTCACGCATTTTTTCGATGCCGGCAAAGGTCTCCTCAAAAATTCTGCGATTCTTCTCGAGTACACTCGTCATGGTTTCCATCTCGGCGTAAATCTTCTGGTATCTGGTGTTGGCTTTCTGCAGCTCCGCGTCCATATGGCTCTGGATTTCTTCTGCTTCGGCCTGCAGTTTTTCTTCATAAACAGCAGCCAGTTCCTCGCCCTTCTGACGTGCGCTCTCTACCATGTATTCGCACTGTTCCTTCGTCTCGCGGCGCTGCTTTGCACAGGATTCCTTTGTCTCTTCCCGCTGTTTCCGGCAGGCTCGTTTGTCTCCTCTCTCTTTTTGCAGCACGCCTCATCCGTTTCCTCCGTTTTCTCGCGGCAGGACTCGTCCGTTTCTTCGGTTTTCCGGCGGCAGGCTTCCTCGGTCTCTTCTTTTAGCTTTCTGCAGCTCTCCTCTGTTTCCTGTGTCAGTTTTTTCGCTTTCACCTGTGCCTCAAACACAAGGCCGCTGATGCTGTCATAATTGTCGATATAGCTCTGGTATTTCTCATGAATATTTTTTTCGAGCTCCTCGATTTTATCCTCACGCTCGCGGATCTTGCGGTTCAGCTTCTCGATTTCCTGCTCTTTTTCCTCGATCTTCGCTTCCAGTTTCTTCTGAGCGGCATACGCCTGATCTTTCAGGTTCTGCACTTTCGTCATAACATCGTCCTTATCGAAACCGCCCATCAGCGTTGTTTTAAATAATTCTTCGTGATTGTTTTCTGACATGTATACTCCTCCTTCGTGCCCGGGCTTTTATCATTCCCCTTATCCTTCCCGGACTCCTCGTCAACTGTTTGTTTCAATATATTTTGAAATCAGACTCCAGACGTCTGCGCACTCGAATCCGAGCTTCCACTCTGCCACTCCGGCGAGATCGGCACTTTGGATCACTTTCAGTTTTTCCTCCATGGACTGCTCATCCTCCATCCAGATCGTGTATCTGGCATCGGAAGTTTCTACCGTTGCCACATTCTGGCCAAGGGATGCATCCCAGGTTTCTGTCATCTGATTCTCTTTGGCATAGTTTTTGGCGCCATCCATGCCCAGCACCTCGCTGGTAATGGCGCTCTGTCCGAACTTTTCCGTCCAGACACGGGTATAAAACGGGATTCCGCAGATCACCTGATCGGCAGGCATCACCCGCGTCATCTCCTCCACGGCCTGCTGTACGAACGGGAGGGATGAAACAGAGCCTGCCTCCTCGCTTCCCGCGAAATGCTCGTCATAGGCCATGACAATCATATAGTCCACAAATCTTGCCTGCTCGCCGCGCTGATAATACATCGTGTAAGCCTGCGGTACCGGCGTATCGACCGACACCACAAGATTCTGTGCATGCGCCGCGCTCGTCAGTTCCCGCAGAAACTGCAGGTAATGCGGGATTCCGGCCTCTTTCAGATTCTCGAAATCCACGTTGATGCCGTCCATGCCGCACGATGCTGCCTCGGCGAGCAGCTGCTCAATGATTCTACTGCGCACGGATGCGTAGGCAAGATCGGTTGTTTCGTCAAATGCTTCATTAAAGTTATCAATCAATCCCCAGACTTCCCGTCCCGCTTCATGCGCCAGTTTCACGTAATCGGCGCTCGCAAGGCTGGAAATCGTACCGGTTTCGTCTGTCACGGAAAACCAGGTCGGTGAAATCACGTTCACGCCGGTCATTTCTGCTGTCATCTCTGCCATCGCGTCGTTCGACTCGGTCGATGTGCTCTGATGCCAGACCAGATTGATTTTGTGATCCCGTGTAATTCTTTCATAGGAATCTTTCTTTGCCGTCCGCGCTTCGATGGCCTCCGGCTCGGAGATATCCTCTGTCTGGATGTAGCCGGTATAGCCGTCCGCCGTCATGACTTTGCACCAGTTGTCCAGATTTTCCAGATACAGCAGGGTGTCACCCTTCTGTACATCCGCAAGAATCAGACTCTTGATGCCGCCTTTCTGGCGCACCTGCGCGGTGTCTGACTGTACCGTCGCCTGCTCCACGCCGTCCCATTCATTCCGGATTACAACACGGTTGGGATCGCTGTAATATGCATAGTCGAGATCTGTGTATTCTTTTACGACATCCAGCGAAATGTAAACCGTTCCGTCGCTCTCCTGCTGTACGGCAGGCTGTCCGCCCGGTGTTTTGGCAACGGCCGCATCGCCCGGAAGCAGTGTCTGCACGCCGCCGCTCGTTGTAAGCAGGATTCCTTTTGTTTCTTCATCCAGTAGAAGCAGCTGTTCAGCTGGGATTCTACATATGTGTACGCCGCATACGGCTCTCCTCCGATAAGAACGGCCTGCTCTTCCAGAAGTTCTCCGTTCTGGATCAGCG